>JAEEGG010015405.1_pt1 | contig 16050 bp, 14 predicted proteins | sample 9134161 | NCBI WGS metagenome assembly JAEEGG01 (sample SAMN16246543, study PRJNA631951) | gut metagenome | biome: gut microbiome; feature: rumen; material: CR-attached | host: Bos | place: Iran: Karaj | collected 2018-10
CATTCCTTATGGGCCTACATTGGCCTCTGGTACCTGGTAATCTCGCTGATTGACCATTCCACCATGAGCGACGCCGACCTGAAAGGCTACTTTCAGGGCGTGTGGATATTCATTTTGCCGCTGTTCCTCTGCTTTTTGGCACTCGGCCTAATCGCACGATGAATGATCTGGGCGTTCCCCGGCGACGCGCCGGGTCGGGCTGTTGCGTTATCGGGGTGCCCAGCACCCCGTCCGTTCAGCCTCGCTACGCGAGTCCTAACCCTAACGGGCATCCATCCCTAACGCCGAAAGTAGGCCTTTTTACGACTTGCGGACAAGTTAATAGAAAACTAAAGCAAAAGTCGCAACAATTCTTCTACATCATCTTGAGTTGCTTTCGGTTGAGTTTCCACCCATGGTTTGAATCTTTCTGTAATATCTTTGATGACATCCCCAATACTTTCTTGTATCATACTCTTATCAATACGTTCCTTTTTTAACGAAAGCCTTATATAATCAAAATAATTATAAACCAACACAACGGATTCTTTTAGTCTAGGCTCATTTGTAATTCTATTCCGAATATCGTCAGGAGACATTGAATTTTTTTTGTCTTTGATTTCTCTTGTAAATCTTCTCGCAACTAATAACGAACGATCATCCCATCTTTGAATTAAACTCATCGTATTTTCGACAATCTGTCTTTGGTCCTCAACTTCTTTTTGTAAAGTATGCATCATTGATTGTGTTGCAGACAAGTATGCAGGAAGGACAACACCTAAGCCACCGAGCACCAACAATTCAATTTTTACAACCTCGATTAAAGGCGATGTTCCGTCTTGTTTTGCCGCAAATTCCCATACATGCACCCCCATCCCAATCATTAATAATATATATAAAAAAACTATTACCCAGAAGAAAACCCACCTGTACTTTACGATTGTCTGCATAAAACATCCTATTGTTAAGAGTTTGTTTATATTTTATAAATTATAATATTTAATTTATATCCAAAAGCACATATTTTTAACAAAGTATGTTTTTTATAATTATTATTTTGAAATAAAACGTTTTTCGACTCATTCGTCACAGAAGTAAATCGTTATCAGATACATTCGTTTGAATCAGGCAATATCTCAGACAAGCTACAACCGACTCGTTTGCCACCAACTTCCTAAAACTAAGCTTTATTTCACGAACTCTATCTTCAAGAAGGCCCATTCCTCAACGAAAACGCGGGAAAACAATGTATATTTACAATGTCATTGAAATCGTCTTGATTCAAAGAGTATGATATGAAAGCAGCAACCTTCCTCTTTTGCACATTCCTTTGCGCATGCAGCCTGATTGCATGCTCGGATTCCGCATTCGGTTCGAATTCACAATACAAGCTCTATCCCACAAAGAACATGTGGACTTTTTTGAAACTGGATACCGAAACTGGGAAAATATGGCAAGTCCAATATTCTGTAGAAGGCAGCGACACCCGCTTTGAAGTGCCCTTGAATTCTGGCGACATTGCCAAATCCCTGAACAAGAGCAAAAAGATTGGACGATATGAACTATACCCAACGCAGAACATGTACAATTTCATTCTGTTGGACCAAATCGACGGCGACACCTACCAAGTTCAATGGGGAATGGACGAAAACAGCCGAATGCTGATGAAAATTTCAAAGTAACTCGCACAACCTCAACTAACAGTTCGTCTCTGCCCTTCGGGAATCCCTAACGTTGGGATTCGTCTCCATCTAGCAAATCTTTAGGCATCAACGACTCCCAATAAGCAGGATCATTCAAATTTGGCGTTCCATAATCCCACCAAATAGAAAAATGCCTTATTTGTGGATTACACGCTTCTATAGCTTTATCCAACGACGCTTTATTCTCATCAGGGAATCTTGCTCCTCTAATAACACCACATAACGAATCTGCTATCGAAAACGAAACGAGTTTTTTAGCATCTTTCAACTTTTTATTTATAAGCAGCAAACGAAATTCCTGTTCATCCCTAAAGTCTTCACATTTTTGAAATAAAAAATCAATTTTGTCCGAAGTTAAATATGACTCGCAAGGTTGACTCAAGACATCCTTTAAATGAGCAAGATTATTTGTGTAATTTACCGCCTTACAAAAGGTTTTGCATGTTTTTTCAACGAATGTATTCGAAAAAGTCTCTAACAAACAAGCCTTATCAAATATCAAACAAATACCCTTGTGATTTTCCGCATATTGCGCCCACATTCTTGATCGAGCCCATCCTTTTGACAAGTTGTTATAATAGTTTTTCTGACTTCCTTCAGTTTTATTCGCAAAAGGAATGTCCATAGAAAAGCAAGCCAATCTCACCGATTTTTCTTTTTCCGTTACGGCATTTTCAAACATAAAAACCTGTGAAGCACATTCCTCATTTGTAGGCATGCCTTCAAGCATAACTCCGTCACCATGATGATCTTGAAATTCCAGTGGATCATTCATGGTAGCAAGAGAACTAAGCCTCAATTTTTGACTACGCAAAATGCCTAAAGCGGATGAATATTTTGTATAATGGAATAAAAACTTACTTTCTTCAACAGGAACAACTTGCTCCAAGTCGACACAAGATGGATATTGCATTTTACATTCCTCTTAAGACTGCCAAAAGACATCCATTGAAAAAACAATGGACGTCTTTTTGAACTTTTTTCCGAATTACTTAGATAGAGACTTTCCTACTTCAGAAGAAATAGTCCCATTGTAGGTATCGATAAGTTCCTGAATATCATCGCTACCATAATAGTTTACATTCTGCTTAGCAATCTCATGACATGTAATGACCTTTGCCATTTGATGTTTAAGATTGATTGGCAACTGCTTGTAAAATTCGTTGTAAAACGGATGATCTGTGTTGATAAGAACAATGCGTTTATTGTTTGACATTTCAAATGTAAACATTTCCTCATTGCGGCCAAGGCTTATTTCTTTAATTCCATCCAGCCATTTATTTTTCCGTTCACGGAATAATGCTGGATTTTTTTGCGGGCCACGATGTTCATGTTCCTTAACTTCTTCTTTCGGTTTATTTTCGCCACGACGATTAATCTTAAGAAGAAGGTTATCGTTCATTTCTTTGGTAACATGATCATACATTTTCTGTGTTTCTGGATCAGTTTCACCTTTCACTGCCGCCGACTCGCGCTGCCCACGATTCTTAGCCTCATTGATAAAGACACCAATGTTATTGATGAGAATATCATGGAATGACTGACTCATCGTTTCCTTAGACTGTTCAGAAACCATCTTAGTAAATGTGGTTCCAAGTAATTCATCGCACGTTCCATTGGTAAAGATTTCAATGCGAAGCCCGTTATATTGCGGATGGCGAGTCCAGAGTCCAAGAGTCAAGCCACGGCCAATTAAGCGGTTCTGGCGGTAAATATACAACCCCTGATTTCTCAAGTTTCTCGATGCACCTTCACCAACAGAGTCAGCAGAGTCTTCTTTCGGGAGATAATACGCATTAAACGAGAACTGCGTGTTATCGACCTCAAAATCGCCACTACCCAAAAGCTCATTTTGGTCAAGAGCATTCAACATCAAATTAGCGGCCTCCGCCTGAACCCCATCTACAAAAAATTTACATGTATTTGAGGTAATAAACTTGTTAAAGATTTCTCCAATCTTATTACGGAGTTGTCCACCAAAATTCTTACGATCCTTATTAGCAAGGCGATCTATTTCAGAAATGGACACGAGCGTTCCATGACCAACATCAAAGATTCCGATATTTTCTGGTTTGGACTGAAATTCTGTTAATGGAATCTTATCAACAGAAAGTTCGATAGGACCTCCGTTCTTACAAGCTTCTGTAATATCGAGAACAGCTTTAGAAATGTAGTCACAACCTTGTGTGCGAGAAACAACTGTAAGCTTTTTTCCAAGGCTAAGCGCTGCAGTCTTGAGACCTGCTCCATACATACCAAGATTGGTCTCGCCGGTTTTTCCCGTCATAGACCCAAGGCACATGGCTTCCTGCATTGTTTCAAAGTCCATTCCACATCCATTATCAATGATGTTAATGGCTTTTATGACCCCACCTTTTCCGGAGTCAGTTGTTAACTGGATGTTTACTGTGGTGGCATCGACTTCAGGTTCAACCGAGTTGTCAATGATGTCGGCAATGGCAGCATAATTGTTGTAGCCGCAGTTACGAAGAGCGTTCACGATAAAAGAATCGCGAACCTGAATAGTGTTCGTTTTCATAATGTATCGCCAGTACATGTTCTTGTTAATAACGATATCTATATGGTACGCACTGGTCTTTTTTTGGCCATACAAATATCTCACATCCGACGCTTTGCCACGTCATGACTTAAAATATAGCTTAAATAAACGGGAAAAGCAACCTTTTTTCAAAAAACGCAATTATGGCAAATACAGGACTATTTCTTCAAGAAACAGTCTATTTAACAAGGCTGATTTGCCTTAACACATATTCCCGATTCAGCCAATAGCACATTTTCTTGACTTGGCGCCCTTGCGCACTTTCGGTGGTATCAGCGGCGTTCTGTGCTTTCGGACGAATATGGCAAACAGGATTTTCAGAAGATTTAATGAAATGATCGTAGTCGTCAGCCTTGACTTTTTCACGAGTATTAGCCCAAAGAACTTCTCCCTGTTCCAAATCCTTATAAGGCATCGTCCAGAACATCACCTTTTCTAATCGGACTTGCTTATCGTCTTTGACTACGGGCTTTCTAAAAACAATGAACAAGAATCTTTGCGTAAACATCCGGTAAAGTGCCGATTCTTCCCAATAAGATTCTTTGACAATCTCTTTGTAATTAACGTTCGGGAACGACATCGCCTCTTTTAGTTTACCATTCGCTTCAAGACGAATTGTCTTCGGAGTAATTTCCGCCTTTTCAAATTCAGCAATTTTCTTGGCTTTAACACCGAGTATCGCTCGGCATACATTATACGCCATTGATTTACTTTGACCAAACACCACGCCGAGAATTTCTTCTATTTCAGCGATGGTCTTGCCATAAAATTTCGAAAATTTCCTTTCAATCAACTGTTCAAACGTTTCATCTTTATTGTAATCAGAAACACTTCGTACAACGCTTTCAGCGTCTTCTTGCGCCTTTAAAATTTTTTTCTTCTTGGCATCGCTCACAAAAAGATCGCTGCACATCTCAGGATGCACAAGCGAGTCTAAAATTATCGTATTGACATATTTAGATTTGATTGAGTAAGCGCGTTGTGGTGCCTGCGTACTTGAGTTAGGCTGCTGTCGCATTTCAGCACCGGCTTTTGATCCCTTTGTACAAGCAGCAAGATAAAGCGTATCACCTTCAGATAGTTCGTGTGCTTTTCCTGCAATAATCTTATTATGGATTATAGTCCAATCATCACGAATAATCTTTAAATCAGTTTCTGGGAAATTCCATAAACGAACGATTTTAAAAACTAATTCAACCGGAATTTTCTTTTCTTCATGCAAGTAAAACATTAAAAGCAGAAGACTATTCTTTGTCCAAAAGCTGCTTGTAGCAAAAGTTTTCGACGCTTCCTCAATGTAATCAATCACATTGAGGACAAGCCTTTCTTTAGAAAGCATACTTCCGTCAGAAATACGTTTTAGCGGGGTACACTTTAATTCAACGCCAGCTTCTTTAAAATCTGGTTCCGATTTTGAATTCGGTTCATAGCCAAAATGGTATTTTTCAACGGCTGTTCCTAAGCCGCCTTTTCCCGTTTGAGGCAACTCAGAATGTTCATGTAAGTTTTTTAAAGACTTGCCTAGCAATTGCCTTGCATACTCAAGAATAGACTCCTTAGAGCTCTTATCATATGTCAAAGCAGATTTACTCATATCAAATCCATCTTTCTAGCACTCGTCCGATATTTTCCACGATACCGGTGACAAGAGCATTACCCATCAAGAAGGCACGACGCAAATTGCTAGCGCCTTCAGTATGGTTATCGGGAAACATATTCAAGCGTTCAAGTTCAATAGGAACTAGCCTACGATAACGCCCAGATTTCGTTTTAATGACATGCTTAAAGCGAGAAGGTCCTTTGCCACCTTCTCCAGTAATAATCGTACGTGAGGGTTTATCAAGAAAATCTGGGAACGCCATCGGGCCTTCGCTGTAATTGTATTCAAAGCCTTCTGCCGTCTTTCTCTTTTCAGACTTTCCACCCTTCAGATATTCCCACTTCGGCAATTCCTTTCCATCAATAAAGAATTCTTCGGGGACATCCTTTTCGTCAACCAGCAATTCGCCAAGAGTCAGCTTCTTGCCCTTGTAATCTGCATCGACATCAAATGTGCATACTTTTCTATTCTGCATGAATCCAGCAGAAAAGAAAGGCGTATTCTTCTTGCCTTTATTGAACTCATTGGTAACCTGAACAAGATCGCCTTCTATTTCAAATTCATTCTTCTGCTTTTTCTTTTCAGAACGCTTGCACTTGAGAGCTTGAGCAATAATGCCATCTTTCAAAATCCATTCTTCCGCATCGGCCTTTTGGCTTGCCTTAGCAAGCTTCGTTCCGTCTTTATACGCCACAATGTACGTTCTACGACGGCGCTGAGGCATGCCGTAATCAGCAGCATTAACAACGCGCCACTCTACAGAATAACCCAAATCGGAAAGCGAAGCCAAAATAATCGCGAAATCACGGCCACGTTGTTTCACGGGTGATTTTAAAAGACGATCAACATTTTCAAGGAACAAATACTTCGGCGGATTCTTGCTATCACGAAGAATACGATGGATTTGCCACCAAAGAACGCCCTTCTTGCCTTCAATGCCACCGGAGCGCTTCAGCGTGGAAGCAACAGAGTAGTCCTGGCACGGGAATCCACCCACAAGGAGATTTCCCGGCTTAATATCTTCAACAGGGACAGTTGAAATATCAACATTGGAGTGACCTTCTACGCCAAATCTTTTCTGGTAGATTGCAGACGCATCTTGCGTTTTAGTAGAAGGTTCCCATTGGCTATTCCAAACAGTCTTATAACGATTAGATGCATGTTCAAGCCCAATACGAAAACCGCCGACACCGGCAAAAAGTTCAATTACACGGATATCACTCGTTTTTGTTTGAGCGGAGTCACTACAAAAATTGCGTTGAGCATTATCGGCACAGTATTTTTCAATCGGTTCACAAAGATGTTGCGATACAATCTTTGCAGGCTTAGTCTGTCCCATTTAAACGTTCGTTTAATCGGGACCGTCTAAAAAGAAGGCGAAATGCAGAAAATCGGTCTTATGTGTCCGATTTTTCTTTTTATGGGGGAAAAGGTGTCACTTGATTGACAAGATTTTTATGTATCTTTATGTTCAAAGAAAGGAACGTTTAATTTCGACACAATTACATGGATACTTCTGCGCAAAATCCGCTATTTATTTCAAACGCTCCTGGAAACACCATGCAGGCGTTTCTTGATAATGAACTTTCTAAATGCAACAAATTCATCATCAGCGTTGCATTTATTTCTCGTAGCGGTCTCGCCCCATTAAAGCAAACCTTATTGGAGCTCGAAAAAAGAAACGTTCCCGGGAAAATCCTCACAACGGATTATCTAACATTTACCGAACCCTCGGCACTCAGGGCTCTTTCGAAATATTCAAATATTGAACTAAAAATTCTTCGTTGCGACAAAAATATACGCGGATTCCACACCAAGGGATATCTCTTTTTCAAGGATAAAGTCGTAAGCGTCACTATAGGCAGTTCAAACCTTACAGGGAACGCCCTCGCCATTAATAAAGAATGGAATACTTGCTATTCTGCTGAAGAAGATGAAGCTATATGTAAGAACGTTATCAATGACTTCAACGAATTATGGAATAGCCCAAACGCATTCTCCATTTCTGATATAATCCTTGAAGAATATGCTCAAATTTACTTCGAGCAAAAGCGAATTCGTCGGGAACTTCAGCGTCAAAAAATAGCCTTAGAAAAAGACGCCGCTATTCACGAATCAAAAAACGTTTCGCTTGAGCAGATTTTACTCGAGCCAAATTCCATGCAATTGGAATTCATTCAAAAGCTGAATGAAATTCGAGCCATGGGCGAACACAAAGCGCTGTTAATTTCTGCAACCGGAACGGGAAAAACTTATGCAGCCGCTTTCGCAATGAGAGAAGTCAATCCGAAGCGAGCTCTTTTCCTTGTTCATCGCGAACAAATCTTGCGCAAGGCCATCGACTCATTCAAGAATGTATTTGGCGACACGAAAACATTCGGCCTATACTCCGGTTCGTCGCAAGAAACGGACCGCGATTTCGTATTTGCGACCATGCAAACCATGGCGACCCATTTTAATGATTTTGCAAAGGACGAATTTCAGCTTATCGTGGTTGACGAAGCACATCGCGTAGGTGCTGAAAGTTATCAAAAGATGATGGCTTATTTCAATCCCGATTTATGGATTGGCATGACGGCATCGCCCGACCGAAGCGATAAATTCGACGTTTACGCAGCCTTTGATCATAATATCGCGCACGAAATTCGCTTGCAAGAAGCCATGCGGCTCAATCTTCTTTGTCCGTTCCATTATTACGGCATCACGGACATCTTTGTTGATGGTGAAGAAAAAGAAAAAAGAGACTTTGCAAGACTAGTCTGCAACGAACGCGTCAACTACATCATTGAAAAGGCAGAATATTTTGGTCACAGCGGAAATCGTGTGAAAGGTCTTGCTTTCTGCAGCACGCTTGACGAATCTAAGGAATTTTCAAAGAAGTTTAATGAACGCGGCTATAAAACGATTGCCTTGTCAGGAGCCGATTCACAAGATGCACGAGAGCAAGCCGTTAAACAATTAGAAGACAATAATCGCGATAACGGTCTCGATTATATTTTCACAGTGGATATCTTCAACGAAGGTATCGACATCCCGCAAGTGAACCAAATCTTGATGCTCCGTCCGACGGAATCGCCCATTATTTTTGTGCAGCAGTTAGGACGTGGATTACGTAAAGCAGAAGATAAAGAATTCGTGATGATTCTTGACTTTATCGGAAACTACAGCAACAACTACATGATTCCTATTGCACTTTCCGGCGATAGAACATACAACAAGGACAATATCCGGCGTTATGTCCGTCAAGGAGTAAAAGCTCTAGAAGGCGCCTCCACCATCCACTTTGATGAAATCGCCCGCAAGCGAATTTACGAATCTATCGATTCCGCCAATTTCAGCGAAATGAAGCTGATCAAAGAATGTTACAAAAACTTGAAATATAAATTAGGCAGAATTCCAAGTTTAATGGACTACGAGGAATATGGCGAAATCGACGCGATGCGTATTTTTGAAAACGCATCTTTGGGTTCGTATCACAAGTTCTTAACAAAAGTCGAAAAAGATGAATACTCGGTAAAATTCAGCCCCATAGAAGAAAAATACTTGGAATACGTATCGACCAAGTTCGCTAACGGAAAACGCTTACATGAGTTATTGATACTGAAAGCGATTCTTGAGGACAACAAATCAAATGACTTGTGGAAAAAAGTCGAATCCGTTTTGACCGAAAAAGGCGTTTCTTTTAATTCTAACACCAAGCAAAATGTCTTTAATCTTTTAAGAGGGGCTTTTGCAACAGGAGCCGCCAAAGGGACTTTCTCAAATGTCATTTTTGTAGAAAAAACAGATGACACTTTTACGGCATCACCTCTTTTTACCAATTTGTTAAACAAAAACGAATTCCGCAAGCAAATCACCGAGGTTGTTGATTTTGGTCTTTTCCGCAATGAAAAATACTTTGGAACTAGATACAAAGACACATCGTTCAATCTTTACGCAAAGTACACTTATGATGACGTTTGTCGCTTATTAGACTGGGAAAAAGGCGAAGTTCCATTAAATATTGGCGGATATAAATACGATCAAAAGACTAGAACATTCCCAATTTTTGTCAATTACGACAAAGACGAAGACGTTAAAGTTACACAACGTTACGAAGATACTTTTATTGACGAACAAACCATGTTCTGGGTATCAAAATCTGGAAGAACCTTGTCTTCTAGCGATGTTCAATCAGCATTAAATGCTGATCAACGCGATATTAAATTGGATTTATTCGTTAGAAAAAACAAAGACGATAAAATGTCTAAAGAGTTTTACTATCTCGGCAGATTGCACGCAACGGGAGAAGCAAACGAATTTATCATGCCCGACACGGACAAAACTGCTGTAAAGATTAAATATTCTTTAGAGACACCCGTCCGTCAGGACATTTACGATTATTTAGTAGGATAACATGAAGCACATCGAAGTTGTAGCAGGCATCATCAAAGACGGCGACAAGATTTTCGCGACTCAACGCGGTTATGGCGAGTTCAAAGACGGTTGGGAATTCCCTGGTGGCAAAATGGAGCCCGGCGAAACGCCGCAGCAAGCTCTAGCTCGCGAACTGAAAGAAGAACTTGCCATCGATGTTTCTGTCGGCGATTTCCTCTGCACGGTTGATTATGACTATCCCACTTTCCATTTGACAATGCACTGTTTCTATTGCTTTGTCGTTGGCGGAGAATTGACTCTATTAGAACATGAAGCGGCCAAATGGTTAAACATGTCCGAGTTACATTCTGTCAACTGGCTACCCGCCGACGTAGAAGTCGTCGCTGCGTTAGAAAGAAATCTATAAAGCGTTCCGCGCGCCACATGTAGATTTTTGGCAATATCCGTTTTGGGCACGCCAAGCGAAATCATTTCACGAATCCATTCGCGCTTCTTTTCGCAATTCGAATTGGGAACAAGACTGCCCTTAGGACGACCAAGAACCACACCCTCGGACTTTTTCCGTGCTAGCGCTTCTTTAGTTCGTTGACTGATCAGGTTGCGTTCTATTTCCGCGGACAAGCCAAAAGCAAATGCAAGAACCTTGCTCTGAATATCATCGCCAAGACGATAACCATCCTTGATTGTCCAAACACGACATTCCTTATTCATGCAAATGTTCAGGATTTCCATAATCATGAAAAGGCTTCTGCCAAGCCTTGAAAGTTCCGCACAAATAATAAGATCTCCCTTCTGAATCCTTTTCAGAAGGCGACCCAGTTGTCGTTTCGTGTAATTTTTAGTACCGCTGATTGTTTCTTCGATCCAGCCGTCAATTTGCAACTGCTGTTTTTGAGCAAAACGCTCTATTTCAAAGCGTTGGTTTTCAACAGTCTGCTTGTCTGTACTTACACGGATATAGCCGTAAACCATTTTCTACGTAATTTTCCATTTTTAGCTCATATATAAACCGGCCTCCGGAAAACCTGTCTTTGGCCATATAAACAATAAACGAAAAAACTGCTAACGCACATTTTATGCATATTAACAGGCAATCTATTTTAACGACTTTTTCCAATACAAGTCGTCTGTCGCCAAGAAATCTTTGCAATACGTCCCAGGTCTTAAATCGTGATAATCTCTTCTATCCGTTTCTAACCCTGTATCTTTATTATACGCAAAAGTTCGAACATACGTAGGTCTCGTGCAATACATGATACTTATAGGTTCTGATTCACGAAGAGCCCTATCAAAGAAAAAAAGTTTCAGAGTTTCCCCTGTTTTCAAGGCCTCATGTATTTTATCTATTTCCTTGTTACACAATAAAGCCATATCTACCGCAGCCATCTCCTTAGACTCTTCTTCTAAATACTTTTGAAACCCTTCCAAACAAGCATCAAATAAGTCTACATCAAAATATTTTCTTACCATCACAGCTTCAGTCTGCACATCTTTCCTTTCTTCTGCATATATTTTTGCAATCCAATTTTTCCCTTTCTTCTTTTTATAGATACTTGTTATTCCATAATCAGAATCCTTGCAAATTACTTTTCCAACAGCAAAAACCTTGCATTCATTAGCGAAAGCAGAAGAAACTAAAACAAGAACTATTATCGAAACAATCATTTTCATACCATAAATATAATTCTCTAAATCAAAAAGAAGCAAATAGAAGCTTGGATTTTTTTACAGAAACTCCTGCCGCCCGCTTCGGGGGTTTTAGGGGGTGGCCCCCTAGGCGAGGGGATAGAGAAAGACCCGGCATGGATTGCTTCGCCAAGCTCGCAATGACGTATGCCGGGGCTGCAGCGAGGGGGAGGCCTCCCCCGTCGGGGTCATTCTTCCAGGAGGACGATGGTGTCGGATTCGTCATATTCCTTGCCGAAGGCCTCCTTGTAGCACGACTGCAGGGCCGCCTTTGCGCCGGGGCTCTCTTTGAAGAGGAACATTCCGCTGTCCAGGCAGTCCATGTCGAGCTCGCCGTCTATGTCTATGCATTCGGGCCGGAAGGTGGACCACAGGTAATAATCGACGTAGCCCGCCCGGATGTCTTCGCGGAGGAGGTTGTCGCCCGTGCCCGGCTGGATTTTCAAGAAGACTTTTTCGCTTTTTACCCACGCGAGGAGTGCGGTGTCGTGCATAATCATTCCTTCCGTAAGATTTTCCAATGGCCACCAAAATCACCGCCTCGACGGGCAATAATCTTTAGTTTTTTCAGTTTATTGATATGTTTCTGCACTGCTGCTGGAGATACACCCGTTAATTCAGATAATTTTAATCGCGTAACTGCGGGATCTGCAATAATTGCATCTAATATCATTCTATCTGTGTCATTATCCGTTGTCTGACTACCTTTCTGACCACCTGTCTGACTACCCCCCTGATTAACGCTCAGACCAGCTATTTCGCCAATCTGCCCATCACTCCGATAATCTGTCTGACTACCTCTTTGACCTCTTGTCTGACTACCCCTCTGACCACCATCTTTTATACCATTATTTACCTCTTCACTAAAGGTTTCCCGGTACGCAGAAGAAAGCTTAACTTTCAGCATAAAGTCGTACAACTTATATTCAGGAGCAGGATTCCCGGCGGATTCCATTTCTCGAAACAATCGATCAACGCCTTCGCCAAATTCCTTGACAAGATCGTATTCGTGCATATACTGCGCGATTTTAGGGTTTCTAGAAAAGTGAATTCTGCGAATATTGTTAAGTCTTACCATACCGGGCAAAATTCCAGGACTTTCCACAACCAAGTGATTGTCAAAAATTTTGACAATAATGTCAGTCCCCAAAATGCTATAATCACGATGAACAACCGCATTCACAACCAGTTCCGTCCAACAAAATTCAGGATATTGGGGAATCGTTACAAATTTCGCCCCTTCACCAAGAAAAGAATACTCCTTTATCTGGGTTGCGATAAAGTCTAGGGTTTTCTTCGTCATATCAAGAAGATTTCCGCCAAACTCGACATCCTTGATAACATTCATTTCTCGTCCAAACCGTTCCTCATCACCATAAAAACGAACAACCCGAATCCTTGCACGCGGGAAAAACTGTTGCGTATTTTTACCAAACAACAAAATCGCAGCTACTGAAATCTTTTCTTCACCACGAACAATACGAAGAAAGTCCTTATTCGTTCTTAAAAATTCTTCCGGTTTCTTCGTGTAATGAATCTTCTTGCAATATTTTGAAACAAGATTCAAGTCAATATCAGCTATAGTGGCTTCCGGTACCGCACTATCTTCGTAATACCGTTTCCCTTTAGCATAATAGAGTTGCATTCTTTGTTCGAAATTCAGTTTCTTAGACTTATCACCCACACGATAGAAGCATTCATCGGCTTGATTTGCATGCAAATCTGGACTCTGAGGGACATGCATCACAAGCAAACGGTTTTTATTCCCAGAATAATCCTTACAAGCGACATATTCCACCTCTACATTTATCGACGGAACACAATAATCAAGAGGGGCTCGCAGCAATTCATTCAAATGTTTGGGATTATTGTCGACACCGACAATTCGCCCATCATCTTCTATTCCAAGGACAATATCACCTCCATCGGCATTGGCGAAAGCAACTATCGTTGTCGCCAAGCTTTTCGGGTCTATCAAAAAACTTTTTCTATCAAAAATCTGGTTCTCCGCTTGCGAAGACAACGCCTTTATACTCTTAGTCATTTTTCACAATTCCTATTATGAAGCAACACAACAAATACGCCGGCAAATACGGCGTACTTTGAGCTATTGCGTTTTTATTTAATTGGGATGATCTTGCGATTCTGTTGGCGGGGGCTTTCCCCGGCATTACCTAGCATTCGCTTTAGCGAACGCACCCGAGCAGGTCATGTTCCTGCCAGCTATCCAACAGCATCAACAAGAAGGTTGATGGGCCCCGCCGCGAATGCACGTACGGACCAAATGGTCTATGTCGACTGTCGCGAGGATTTTCTGAACTACAAGATGCAATATAGATTATGGAAAATAATCCGTCAACAACCTATTGCGGAATTAGAAAATGAAAAACTCCACCAAACTGGTGGAGAATTAGAGAAACAACTCACCCTTCCTTGAACCCTTCCAGCACTTTATACAGCAGGGTGTACAAGGTCTTTGCTTCGGTGTCGGAGAGGTTGACGCAGTTGGCCATGGACTTGGGGACGCCTGCGGCTTGGCGCTTGAGCGATTCGCCTTCGGCGGTGAGGCTTACGGAAAGGCAGCGTTCGTCGCTCTGTTCGCGGGTGCGCTGGATGTAGCCCTTGGCTTCGAGCTTTTTCAAAAGCGGGGTGAGCGTGCCGGAATCGAGGAACAGCTTTTTGCCGAGTTCCGAGACGTTGCACTTCTTTTCTTCCCACAGCACGAGCATCACTATATACTGCGTGTACGTGAGGTCAAGCGGCTCCAGGTACGGGGCGTAACGGCGCGTGATCTCCTTGGACGTGGCATACAGCGGAAAGCACAGCTGGTTTTCGAGTTTTAGCTGGGGGCAGTTCATGGGGGCTCCTAGAGCAGTTTCTCTACACAGGCGCGCACGGCGTCCATGTCGGCGGTGGGTTCAAAGCGTGCGACTACGTTGCCTTCGCGGTCGACCACGAACTTGGTGAAGTTCCACTTGATGTCAGGGTTTTTCTTGTAGTCTTTGTCGATGGTCTTGAGCAAGAGCGCCATGGCGGCGGCCTTCGCGCCAAAGCCGAAACCTTCGAAACCCTTCTGCGATTTCAGGTAGGTGTAAAGCGGGAGTTCGTTGGGGCCGTTCACGTCGGACTTTTTCATTTGCGGGAATTCGGTGCCGTAATGGAGCGTGCAGAATTCGTGAATTTCGTCGTCGGTGCCGGGGGTCTGTCCCTTGAACTGGTTGCAGGGAATGTCGATGACTTCAAAGCCCTTGTCGTGAAAATCGGAGTACATCTGTTCGATGGGCTTGTAGTGCGGGGTAAAGCCGCAACCGGTCGCGGTGTTCACGATGAGCATCACCTTGCCCTTGAAATTTGCGAGCGGGACCTGATTGCCCTTGCCGTCGGTGAGGGTGAAATCGTAGATGGTCATATTTTGCCTCCGCGTTTTAAAAATTCAATTGCATACAATTCAATTTTATAAAATTTAATTACAAAAAGCAATAGCAGAAAGCAAAAAATAAGTTTAAGGCTGTATCTACATGTCGAATTCGGTCAACTTATCGAATTTTTTAGCCGTACCAGTCGGTTCCGGAAGAATCTTTTTCAGGCAAGCAAAGAATTTCGTCTTGTTATTCTTTTCATAGTTATGCGCGAGGGTAAAAGCATTACCAGAAGCATCTACACTGTCCGTAAGATCCTTAATGTACTTGGCATTTTCTTCTGAGCACAGGAACTTGGGAATAACTTTGGTACGTTCGTCATAATAGGTACAAGTCGTACTATCCGATGTCACCTGCAGTTCAGCAAATAGGCTAGATTCATCGTCCCCGCCATCCAAATACTCCGCTCTAGTAATTTCTACAGAATACGTTTTTCCGCCAATTTTGAATGTTTCTCCGGTATCTGTAATCGAAAGGCTTTCTATACCAAGGGCTTCTAGCAGTTCATCAGTATACTCAGGAATCTCTCTTTGATCATCAGTTATATAAGGAGACACAATTTCACTTGCAGCATAGAATTCGACAACGTTCCCGGTATAAAGCGATTTATACAGATAGGTACGAACACCATTAATCTTGTACCCAAAATCAACACGCTTAACTTTCATAACATCTGAAGAATCCAACACATTAGGCACGCTGCTAGGAACAATCATCGAGAACGTA
>JAEEGG010015407.1_pt1 | contig 16050 bp, 21 predicted proteins | sample 9134161 | NCBI WGS metagenome assembly JAEEGG01 (sample SAMN16246543, study PRJNA631951) | gut metagenome | biome: gut microbiome; feature: rumen; material: CR-attached | host: Bos | place: Iran: Karaj | collected 2018-10
AGAATACCATCAACTCATTCACCGTGAAGGGCGTGAAGTATATCAAGACCGCCGGCACGTTCAATGGATGGGAGATTTCGGTGCTGCCGACAAAGGGTAACAATGTGGCCATCAGGGACGGCCATGAGGATATTACTTGGACGCTTTCGGGCAATGATGTGGGCGAATATCTCGAAGTGACGAACTCTTACAAGGGAACTATCCTTGTCAAGCAGGTACAGGTCACCGAGCATCCGCTTCGCTTCACCCTGACCGTGAACATGAAGCTGACAGACGGAACCACCCTCAGTTATACAAAAACGGTGGGTGCTGCCAACCGTATTCCGAGAGTGGGCGACTTCGCCTATTCGGATGGTACCTTCGATGATGAGTACGATACATCAAAGAAGCTGGTGGGAGCCGTCGTGAAACGCGATGTCCTGACGTGGTATGATACTCAGGAAACCATCCCCGCTACCTGCAAGTGCTGGGTATATGCCAAAGAGGATGCTAACCTGAGAAGCACCGACGGAACTTATAGCACCACGACACCGCCTTGGGGTATCTATCCCGATAGCGGAGCAAACGGAATCACGGCAGATGTCAGAAATGAGATTGCAGAAGTTTCCAATATGCCTGCAAACGGTGATACCCTTATGACCAATATCGGTACTGGCGGTATGACCACGAACTATGTACCGACTGGAGGCTTCCTTGATGCCAACGAAAACGACGGCTTCAAGAAATATGCCGCCAATGTGGCCGTGGGCGACTTCGATATTGAGAACAAGAATACCATTGTCCTGAATCATGTGAAGTCTATCATCCTGAACTATCTCGCTGAGAATTATAATTTCATCGATGGACTGCCAACCACCATGAATGAACTTGGCGACCAGATGAAGGCCCTCGTGGCGAAGCTGACGGAAGATGGCGTTTCGTCGCCCGGTCGTTATAGACAGTTATTCTTCCCTGCTATCTATTCCTGCTACCTCTATGAGCCTTCCGTGGGCGAAGATGAGGAACTCGACGACCAGTATAAGAAGAATAAGTGGATGCTGCCATCCTCAGGATTGTTGGCGCGCATCTATCAGTTCTTCTATAACTCATGCGGCAGCGCGACTTATGATAGCGGCGGCAGATGTACGAGAGCAAATGCCGATGAGACGATAACGACTGAGGCCCTGATACCGTTATTCGCCAATATCCTGCAAAGGATTTACGATGCCGGTATAACTGGAACTCCGTTCGCTATTCCATCTAACAGCGGCTACTGGAGCGTGACTGAGGGCAGTGCCGGCGGCGCTTGGGGCGTGAGTTTTGGCTCAGGTTACGTCACCTACGGCAGCAAGTCTTACACCACCCTCGTTGTTCGGCCAGTGGCAGCATTTACATTCACGCTTTAGCGTGATACCTTTCACCTCTTTAGGGCGTGTTCCAACACGCCCGCAGGGGGTGGGAGTGAATTAAAAAGTCATAACATGAAAAAGTATGGGGAATACCAGGACTACGGGGAATACCTCGAAGATGCTTGGGAAGAAATGGCAATCGAGAATGAAAAAAGAGCGCAGAGAGAATCCGAAGCGCAAATAATTAACAAACCAATAAAAAACAATTAAAATGCAAGAGACAGAACAAAGGAAGGGCGTTGTGATTCCTGCGTCCACAATTGCGGAAAGCAACGCCAAAAAACAGAAGGCAAAAAAGACGTTAGCCCAACTTCCTGTTTACAGGTCGGTGGCAAACCTGAAATTCATCGTGACCGCCTTGGTGGTGAAAAGCCCCAATAAGTTACGGAAGTTCTTTGACCAAATGCTTATGAATGTATCGGAAATCAGCAAAGCCATCGGCATGGCTGATATTTCGAGAAATCCGAAAGATAGGGTCTGGTATCAGGAAAGTGCCATGATTCTTGTGAACGAAGTAAGGAATGATTTCACAATCCTTCGCAAATTGGAGGTTATCGTAGATAAGGATCTCGATAATAAGTCGAAGGCATTGATGAAAAGTATTACCGCGCAGCTTGTGGCGTGGCGCGATTATACAAGTGGTGAGGGTACCAAATCATAAAATCGAAAGAGATTATGATAGGCAGGGTATCACATAATCCGATAAATGGGCGATTTACTATCGTCGGGCTTCATCCTGAAATGGGGTGGGACGCTTACCGCTGTTGTGATGCGGATAGCGGAACCGAAGATAGTTACGAAGATGCAAAATCGCAGAAAGACAGCAACTACTGGAGCGTGACTGAGAACAGTGCCAACAACGCTTGGAACGTGAATTTTGGCTCAGGTAACGTCAACAACAACAACAAGTATAACACCAACAACGTGGTGCGGCCCGTGGCAGCACTTGATGGATTATCCCACGATTTCCCTCTTTTTTATCTGACCGTCATCGAGGCGTATCACGACTGCATGCGCGGGAAACGGTCGTCTCCCCAGGCGCTGGAGTACATGAAGATCGCCCACGAAGATCTTCTCCAGCTCGCCATCGAACTCTACACTGGAACCTATGAGCCCGGTCCGTCGACCTGCTTCCTGGTCAAGTACCCGAAACTCCGCGAGGTGTTCGCGGCCGACTTCCGGGACCGCATCGTCCATCACTGGATCTGTCTGCGCCTGATTCCCCTGTTCGAGGAACGGTTCGAGGCCCAGGGGAACGTCTCGTTCAACTGCCGGAAGAACTTCGGCACGTTCAAGGCCGTGCAGGCTGTCGAGGAAGGATTCGAGCGGGTGTCCTGCAACTATACGAAACAGGCGTGGGTGTTCAAGGGCGACCTCTCCGGATTCTTCAACAGCATCAGCAAGACGAAGCTCTGGTATCTCCTGGATCGCTTCATCACCCGCCGGTACCACGGAGACTACAAGGACATCCTGCTCGCTGTGACGAAGATCACCGTGATGCACCATCCGGAGCAGAACTGCATCTTCAACACGGATCCGAAGGAGTGGCTGGGCCTCGCCAAGCGGAAGTCGTCCTTCTCGTGCGACAAGGATCGGGGCGAACCCATCGGAAACCATACCACGCAGCAGTTCGCGAACTTCCTGCTCTCGTTCCTGGACGCCTACGTCCACTTCCTGTTCCGGCACAGGAACTACGCGTACGTCCGTTTCGTCGACGACTTCGAGATCACCTGCGACGACAAGGCCTTCCTGCTGGCGGCCATCCCGAAGATCGCCGCGTTCCTGCACGACGCCCTACTCCTGGATCTCCATAAGGACAAGCGGTACATCCAGCCCGTCTCGCACGGACTGAAATTCGTCGGCGCGGTCATCAAGCCACACAGGACGTATCTGTCGAACAAGACCATCGGACGCATGCGGGAGAAGATCCACGGATTCAACCGGCAGCTGGCCGAGAAGGACGAACTCTCCGTCCTTGACTGCCAGCGCATCGAGCAGGTCGTGAACTCCTATCTCGGCTTCTGCCGGCAGTACCGGACCTACCGGATCCGGCGCGAGGCCCTGCAGGAGTTCCGTCCGGAGTTCTTCCGCTACTTCTACATTCGTGGCCACTACGATTCGATAAGAGCGAAAGCGAAATACAGGCCGGCAACCAGGTCGGCCGCTTAACCATACAAGGAGGAAAAGACAATGTTTTACGAAGAAAGACCCCAGCTTGTCACCGTCACCACCATCGGCGGCAAATACCACACGTCCGTGAACTACAGCATCGTCCCGGCCGAGGGAGGGTTCGAGGTGGAATCCGTGACAGTCGTCACCGACGAACCGCTCGGACAGGACCACTTCGGCCTGCTCGTGACCGCGCTCGTCCGCGTCCGCTACACGGCCGACGACGAGTTCGCCATCGCGCGCCAGTGCGTCTCCAAGGTTTCCGACTACATGGCGTACAATGCCTGGGTGGACAAGTGCAAGGAAATCGCCAGCACCGTCCTGGGCATGGAGTTCACGCCGGACTACAACCCTACCCTGGCCGAGATCCTGACGCAGCTCAGGACCCTGCTGCAGCCGTCCGTCGAAGAGCTTGACGACGAGGTCGCCGAGAAGGTCCCGTCCCTGTTCGAGCCCTGGAAGCCGGGCGAGGATGTGGTCGCCGGAGTCCGCCGCTACTACAAGGGCACCGGCCTCGTGTACGAGTGCGTCATCGGCCACAGGACCCAGGAGGACTGGACGCCGGACGTCACCCCGAATCTCTGGAAGGTCGTCCGGATGGAGGAATGGCCGGAGTGGGTCCAGCCGGCTGGCGCGCACGACGCCTATGCCAAGGATGCGAAGGTTGCACACAATGGCGAGCACTGGATGTCCGACTATGACGGAAATGTCTGGGAGCCCGGCGTGTTCGGATGGAGGAAGGTATGACACTCGAGTCCGACGTCCTGGACGCCGGACTTGTAGAACTGCTCGCACTCCGCTACGTGGTGGAAGTGTGGGCGCAGGACGGAAAGGTGTTCTACCGGCTCACGAAAAAGCCGGGGGCTTAACTTAAAAGTGAAATCGATATGAAAGAGAAAGACATCGACGCCATCGTCATCCACTGCTCGGCCACCCCGGAAGGGAAGGATGTCCGCCTGAAGGACATCGACAAGATGCACAAGGACAAGGGCTGGAAGATGGTCGGCTACAACTACGTCATCGACCTGGACGGAACCGTCGAGACGGGACGGCCCCTGACCATGGACGGGGCCCACTGCAACACGTCCGGATTCTCCGGCAAGCCCTACAACAAGCACTCCATCGGCATCTGCTACGTCGGCGGCGTGGAAGGGACGAAGGACAAGAAGGGGAAGATCGTCGCGAAGCTGGACTCCAAGGGGAAGGCCATCGCGAAGGACACCCGGACGCCAGAGCAGAAGAAGGCCCTCGTGAACCTGGTTTTCCAGCTGCTTGACAAGTATCCGTCCATCCGCGAGGTTATCGGCCACCGCGACACCTCTCCGGATCTGAACGGCGACGGATTCATCAATCGCCACGAATGGATCAAGGACTGCCCCTGCTTTGACGTCCGGTCCGAGTTCCCGATGGCGGTCTGCTCGGCCAAGCGGAAGAAATAGACGCCGGGCGGCGGGGCGCTCATGGTCGTTTTGTTTTCTATCCCGCCGCCTGACGCCTTATGACAACCACCAACACCCCATACCAATGAAGATCAAAGAAATCCTGCTGGCGCTGAAATGGAAGCTGCGCCGCCTGCAGTTCCCCCACAGCGTGACTGAACTGCTCCTTTACATCTGGCAGCTGCCGCAGAACCTTCTCGGCCTGATCGTCCTCGCCGTCGTCGGCGTGAATGTGCCGTACGACATCCGTGGGAATCGCTACCGCTGGCCGTCCTCGTTCGTCTATTTCTCCGACCGGATGAGCGGCGGAATCTCGCTCGGCCAGTACGTCATCCTGTCGTCGAGATACGTCGGCGACGTGAACGCCTGGCACCACGAACGCGGCCACCATCTCCAGTCGATGATCCTCGGCCCGCTATACCTGATCGTCATCGGGATTCCGTCAATCGTCTGGGCCGCCTGGTGGAACCCGAAGATATCCAGGGACTACTACTGGTTCTATACTGAAAGCCTGGCCGACAAGCTTGGAGGGGTCGAAAGATGATGACGGGACGTCAACATCGCAGCCGGCCGCCGTGGACACTTCAGTATACGATTCTTTTCATGGCAATTCTATTCGCCGCGTCCGGCTGCGCCCTCCTTCGCCAGCGCGAGAAGGTCGTCATCAAGACGGAGACGGTCACGGAATACCGCGACAGTACAGCCTGGCGCGACACGACCATCTACGTCCCCATTCCCCTGGAATCCGACCAGGCCATCGTCCAGGTCGGCGACACTTCGCACCGGGAGACATCCGTCGCGGAGTCTGACGCCTGGGTGGGAGCAGATGGTCTCCTTCATCACAACCTACGGAACAAGCCCGGCCGGATCGCTGCCGGCGTCAAGATCCCGGAACGATTCCTCTATACCGGCGTGAAGAACACCAAGGAACAGGCCCGCATCATCACGAGGGAGGTCAAGGTCGAGAAGAAGCTGAACCTGTGGCAACGCTTCCGGATCGGCGCCTTCTGGTGGCTGCTCGGCCTGGTCCTATTCGCATACAGGAAACAGATTCTCGCTGCCATAATGAAAGCCTTCGGACACTATTAGCGATTTTCCAACAGAAGTGTACTACTTTTCTTGAGCTCGGCATTCGCTACCGGGCTCTTTCCGACATATATGGCCGTCATGGCCACGCTGGAGTGGTCGGCCTGCTGCTGCACGAGATTGATGGCCACGCCGCTCTGCAGCATCCCCGTGATGCCGGTGTCCTTCAGGGAATAGAACTGCAGATCCTCGCCGAACCCGCAGCCCGGGCGGACCACGAACCGCCAGTAGTCGGCTATCCGCTGGCCGATGGTCGGCTTCGGCCCAGGCGTGAACCGGAACTTCTCCAGCCGGTGCGACCCGAACAGGAACAGGTCCGGATCCGACAGGTCCAGCGTCCGGATGAAGGGCATCATCGCGTCCGGGATCGTCCGGACGGAGTCCTTCCCGTTCTTCGCGATATCGCCGCTCACACTGACCGTCTGCTTCCGGAGATCGACGTCCCCGCAGCGCAGCAGGGCGATCTCCTTCGGCCGCATAAAGCAGCAGTAGCAGAACAGGCAGATGGCCAGGTATTCCGGATTCTCCTTCCGGAGGAACGAGAGCAGCTGCTGCAGCTCCGCCGGCCTCAGCAGCCGCCGTTTCTTCGCGGACTTCTTCCGCTTCTTGTCCATCCCGCCGAACGGGTTCGCGGCCAGGTATCCCTTTTTGACCATCCAGGAGAACATCCCCCCGAAGAACCGGACGTAGTTATTGTAGGTGATCGCTGACACATCATCACGGTCATCCATGTCGTTCATGAAGAGGGTGGCCACTTCCTTCGTGACCAGGGAGACGGAGGATCCGTCGGAGAACCCGTGGCCACACAGCCACTCCCGGAACACGCCGACGAAGGACCGATATGACCGCATCGAGTTCGGGCGCATCTCCTTCGCCTTGACCTTCAGGTAGTCATCCAGGGCATCGAACAGCGGGACGCCGGCCCTGGGCGCGACACCTTCCAGGAGCGGGTTCCACCCGAGCGCCAGCCTGGTGTTGATGTCACCGATGATGGATCTGGCCAGCACCAGGTTCTCCTTCTTGGTGGAGTACCTGTTCACCTTGATCCGCCGGCGCTGCAGCTTACCGGAGACGGGAGACTTGACATAGAAATACACGAACCAGGTCTTTCCCTGGGAGAGTTTTGCCGGCAGATAATCCCGGCCCAGTGTTGGTTGGAGAAAATACATTTTTTTTTCTTTGCACAACTCCACGATGGTGTCATACAAAAGAAAAATTCCTTGTCCCGTTTCTGTCCCGTTTTGGAGAGAAAAATCTTGTAATTGATTGGTTTCTCGCTCGTTACACGGGTATGGTTGAGATGTAGAGATTTTCTGCTCTGCGGGTTTGTATCGTTTCACGAAAAGTAATTTATTCCCTGGTTAACTATTTATCGAATCTCGGACCGGCACGGGCGCGAGCTGTCCCGTTTCGGTCCCGGTACACTTTTCCTCAAGTTGAGATGAATCAACGAAATAGGGCCTTGCTAACCTATTTCTTTATGCCCTGGATGATGTCTAGGAGTTGTTTGATTTGGGCGTCCTTCTCCTTGATTTGGGCGTCCTTCTCCTTGATCCTTTCTTCCAGGATATCTATTTGCGCTCGGAGGACATCTGGGCTGTCCGAATAGTATCGGCGATTATCGATGTGGGAATTATTTCCTCCGCCATTGATTACGACGCCAGAATTGCCATCGCCAACGGTCTGAGCTCCGCCGTCCGTCAGCATGGACACATCCCATCCGTTCGGATTCCTGATTAGTTTACTCAATTTTTTCGGTGGGATGGCAACGCTCCCCGACTCGATCCTGGAGATAAAACTCTTTCCGACCCCCAGATAGTCGGCAACCTGTGTTTGTGTGAGGCCGTTTGTTTTTCTGAACGCTTTTAGGTTGGCCATGGCAAAAAAGTTTACAAAAATTTGGAAGTTTAATCAACAATGTTTACCTTTGCAAAGGTTTAACAGAGGTAAACACGCAGTATTAACGCAGTTAATTAGCAAAGGTATACAATATATGGCAAAATCGAAAACATTCCCCGAGATTTGGGCGTGCCTGAACGAGCGGCAGCAGGGAGATCTGCGCGCCGCCGTCATCGCGGCGACGCACGTCTCTACCACCGCATTCTGGAAGTGGACAAACGGAAAATCTCGCCCCGGGTCCTTCCCCATGGAGCACCTGGTACTTCAGGCCGTGAACGAGACGCTGGGCACCGCCTACACCAGACAGCAGCTGTTCCCGTAATCGTCAGAAACCATGGAAAGAAACGGTACCGCGTGGTATGGGTCTCCGTCGAGAGGCACTACAAGATGGAGTTCGACACCCTGGAGGAAGCGGAAGCGCGCTTCGCGAAGGTCTGCAAGTCTCCCCGGATGCGCCTCGTCCGTCTCTTCGATGTGACTGACCGCCTGAAGCCGCACCCTATCAAAACCCAGTTCGGGACTCGCCAATAACCCACGGGAGGGGCGACCGCACCGGCCACCCTTTTCCCCCGCAAGAGATAATCGGCATCGTCGTCCACATTCAAAACTTGGCGCACAGGGTGGGAGGGTGCAGATACCCGAAAGGATTCTGATGTGCAGTCGGCGCACCTGGGACACCCTCCCCCCTGTTTTTTAAGAACATCAACACCGTAACGATGAAGAAATAAACGAAACCCCAAAATGTACGAGTATGCACAAATATCATTTTCACCGCGCCGTCTTCGCCGTGTATGCGTTGGCCGGCGCCCTCGCCGTGCTCTTCCTGAGCGCAGGCGTGAAGTCCGTGGCCGGACTCATCCGGTTCCCGGACAACTACCTGTTCAACCTCATTGGATCCATCGTCCTGTGCTGGCTGGTCACCGGCCCCAGGGAGGTGGTAATCCTTCGCAAGATCGCCCGATATACGAGACAAAAGGCTGCCTTCGCATACTCGTACACCGGACGGCTAATACGGTTCACCGTCCGGAGGGCGGCTCGCAGCCTTGCCGCCCTTTTTACCTTCAGACCATTCAATAACCCCCAAACCGAACCGTAGCCATGAAAGAGAGCGAGAAATATCAGAAACTGGACCTGGCCGCCATTCTTGAGGATGTACAGAAGGGGCATCCCCGGCTGAAGAATGCCGCCATCCGGCAATACGCCAACTTCTTCGAGATCTTCACTAATGAGTACACCCTTGATACGGACGACGTGGTTTCCATTTCCCTGATGCTGTTCGGAGTCCATAATAGTCTTCGGATCGGAATGGTTTCCGGCATGGACGATGAGGGCATGAGGGGGGTGATCCTCCAAGGATCCGTATACTATGTTCTCCCGAAGTATTACGTGAAGGGGGAGACTGTCATCGCGAAAAGCCGTTTCCTCAAAACGATAACCGGCAAAGATGAATAAACATCCCGAAATAAGCCGATTCCGGCGCTGGTGGCGCCTTCACTTCGCCAAGCGGACTCCTGGAGTGTGCCGCGTCTGCGGATGCACAAACGAGGACCCCTGCTATAATCCGGACTACGGATGCTGCTGGTGGGCCGACGAGAACATGACGCTCTGCTCCCATTGTGCGGAGAAGTCCATCGCCATGGATCCGAGAACGAACCACTGCGTGAACTCAAACTGCGACTGCTATGTATAATCTCCGGAAAGAATACCTGGCCGCCGCCCGCCGCCTTCTCGAGCTCGGCAAGCAGCTGGGCGGGACGCCCCAGACCGTGGCCAACGACATCATCCTTTTGGCCGCCCCCCCTATTGTAATTTTGAATCATTCAAAATAAGGAAAAAGAATGGCAACAATAACCATTGACATCGACAAGGTCCGCAAGGTACTGGAACCGGCACTCGCATACCAGCCGCAGGTAAAGCCGTCCATCAACGCGGACGAGAAGAGCCCGCTGATGATCATCGAGCTCCCCGGCGCTCAGGCGATCGACCTGAAGGCCCTGGAGGCCGTCTCCACCGCCCTGTGCGGTTTTCTCGGGATCCGTGGCCAGGTGGGCGTCGTGAACTGCCGCCTCTGCCTCTCTTTCTGGAAGGACGACATCCTGAGGTACTTCTACGTCGAGCAACCCATGAACTCTCAAAACAAATAACACCATGAACGAACAGACCTGCCCCTGGGCAATCAAGGACGCCGACGGAAAGACCATCGGAATCGGCGTTCCCGTCATCAACAAGGTCCTCTATTTCGAGGACGTCCCCAAGAACGACAAGCCGATGAACTGGCACGACGCGATGAAACACGCCAAGCTGCTCGGCCGCGCGCTTCCTACGCAGAAGGAACTGTACATCCTCGCATACTTCAAGGACGAGATCAACGAGCTCGCCGCCGAGGCTGGCCACCCGGACTTCCTCCATGGATGGGCCTGGAGCAGCACCGAGTACAGCACGGGCAGCGCGTGGTTCGTCGGCTTCGGGTCTGGCATCGTGTACTACAACGGCAAGTATGTCACCAACGGCGTGGTGCGTCCCGTGGCAGCATTATAGTATCCCTTTATCCCTTTCCCCTTAAGCCCCGGACCGTTTCAAGGGCCGGGGCCCATCTTCGGCGCTTATGAAATACACACCCTTCCTCGTCGTCATCCCGTACCTGGCATCAGCCGCCCAAGGACGGGAACTGGAGTACGCCATCGCCGGCTGGAGACGCCATTTCAAGGAGGACTTCCTGATCGTCCTGACCGGGGAGAACCTTCCGCATATCGAGGGCGACGATATCGTCCTCGTCGAGTCCAAGCGCGTCCCGAACGTGGACGGCCAGTACCGTCAGCACCTGGATTACGTGAGCTGCTTCAAGAAGGTCCGCCAGCGGTTCCCGGACTCGCAAGGGTTCATCTTCGTGGCCGACGACTGCTACGCCATCAATGACTTCGACCTGGTGGACATCCTCATCCCGAAGTTCCTGGAACGGAACCTGGGCGGCTTCCATATTGACTCCCCGAACGGATGGAGGGTGGACAAGGCCAAGACGCGCTGCGCCCTCGTGGACGGAGGCTATCCGCAGATGAACTACACGACGCACCTCCCGATCTGGTTCGACTGGGACAAGATCGAGGAGCTGTGGGAGAAATACGACATGCTGCATCAGTCGTTCGTCATCGAGGACCTGTACTACAATATCTTCGAGAGCGATATCTCCCCCGTCGACATCAAGGCCCCGAACAAGTACAAATTCGGCGTCTATAACAACAACCCGTCCACCATCGACAACCTGCACCGGGAGGCCAAGAACGTCATCTGGGTCACGAACTCCCCGGAGGGCTGGACGAAGCTGCTGGACGAGTTCCTGTCCGAATACTATTTCCCGAACCTGATCCCCTTCGCCGACTAGACCATGAAGTTCGTCACCCTCGCCGACCTGGCCGCCACCATCCGGAGGAACGTCCATAAGATCCCGCACGACGTCGATTTCGTCATCGGGATCCCGCGCAGCGGCATCATCGCCGCCAGCATCATCGCGGAGTTCCTGAACGCGCCGCTCATCGACGCGGATAGTTTCGTCACCGGCGCCCTTCCGACTGGCGGACGGAGGTCGCGCTTTCATCGGAGACCGAACACCAAAAAGACCCGCGTCCTAGTCGTGGACGACACCATCTTCCACGGCCGGAGTCTCCGAGCGACAAAGGAGAAGCTGGAACCGTTCGGCTTTAGGTACGAGTTCATCTACATGGCCGTCTTCCTAGAGGGCCCCTGCGACGCAGTCGACATCTGGCTGGCCGACCTTCGCCAGTACACGGAAGGGTTTACCTCGTTCGTCCTGTACGAGTGGAACATCTTCCACCACATCCCGGGTTTTATGTCGGTGTGCCTCTATGACATCGACGGCGTCCTCTGCCAGGATCCGCCGGATGAGCGCAGCGGCCAGCCGTACCTAGACTACCTCCCGAACGCCGTCCCGCTGTTCACCCCGACCGTCAAGGTGGGCGAGCTTGTGACCTACCGGCTGGAGAAGTACCGCGACCTGACGGAGTGGTGGCTCCGGAACCAAGGCGTGACCTACGGCGCCCTGACGATGTTCCCGGCAAAGTCCTACGACGAGCGCGCCGAGATTGGTATTTCTCCGGCCGCCTTCAAGGCCGACACCTACCGCCTGCGCCCATGGGCGAAGCTCTTCGTCGAGAGCGACGACCGCCAGGCGCGGGAGATCCACGCCATCACCCGGAGACCCGTTTATTCCGTAGAAACCAATAAGATGTATGAATAAGAACGTAGCAATAGTCCACTACAACACGCCGGAACTGACCGAGGCGGCCATCCGGAGCCTGTGGAAGAACACCCCGGACGCGGCCGTGACCGTGTTCGACAACTCGGACCGCCGCCGCTTCCGCGCCATGGACGGCGTCCGGATCCTGGACAACACGACCGGCCGCCTCGTCGACTTCACGGCCATGCTCGGTCGGTATCCGGAGAAGATCCCCACCGCCTGTAACTGGGGATCCGAAAAGCACATCGCGTCCGTGGACTATCTCTTTGACATCCTTCCGGACGGTTTCGTCCTGATGGACAGCGACGTCCTCGTGAAGAGGGACATCACGCCCTTCTTCGACCCGTCCGTCTCCTGGGTGGGCGCCGTGGAGTACCAGCCCAAGTTCTGGTTCCAGGCGGTCCGCTGCTACCCGTTCCTCCTTTGGATCAACGTGCCGATGCTCCGGAAGTCCGGCATCCGGTTCTTCCACCAGGGAATGGTGTACAAGATGAGCCACCAGGGCCCGCCCTACTTCGACACCGGAGGCTCTCTGTACCGGGACTGCCACGCCGCCGGCCTCCCCTGTAGGGAGGTGGATATCTGGCAGTACATCGAGCACCTGGGCGGCGCCAGCTGCTACCCGACGAAGTGGCACGAGTGGCTGGAGCAGCACAAGGACCTGTATATGTAGGATTATTGAAGGCTCGCGCTTGGTGCGACGGATGGCTGTGCGGTTTAGTGTTAAGGGTTCACAGTCATATCAATATCAGGGCAGCCGTCCGTCCGGTTCGATTCCGGGAGCCTTCACGAAGACAAGACTTATAACCATGAAGACAATGTACATCGGGCCTTTCTCGGCCCCGGAAATCGACACCATCCAGAACGCGCTGAAGGCGCAGCTGGACAACCTGGAAGACTTCCTGGATCACGGCATGGATCCCGTCGTGGATACCGTCGGCCCCTTCCTGGAAGAGCAGAACCGCATCGGCCGCATCATCGACAGGATTGAGGCCGTCAAACTGAGCCGGTAGGTATGATTCCGAAAGAGGTCATCTATCAGATCCGCGACGCGGACCTGGTCTCCATCCTTCAGGGCGAAGGTCTGGAGCTGAAGAGAGAAGGCGCGAACTACAAGTGCTGCTGCCCTTTCCATGGAGAGAAGACGCCGTCGTTCGTCGTTTCCCCCTCCCGGAACCTGGCGCACTGCTTCGGCGGGTGCGCGGAGTCCTGGGACGCGATATCCTTCGTGATGCGGAAGAATTCGATGACCTTCTACGAGGCCGTCGAGTACCTGGCCGCGAAGCTGCACATCCAGTACGAGAAGCGGGAACCGACCCCGGAGGAACGGGAGGCCCAGCACAAGGCGGAGCAGCTGATGTCAGCGAACCAGGCTGCCCACGAGTGGTTCGTGTCCAGGCTGGCCGCGTCCCCGGGCGCGCAGGAATACTGCAAGCAGCGCGGATGGAGCGAGCAGACGCTCACCGACTTCGGAGTCGGATTTGCGCCGGCGAAGGGCGGCCTATATGAGTACATGACCGGCAAGGGCTGGAAGCGCGAGGTCCTGCAGGAAGCCGGGCTTGTGAAGATCAGCGAGGATGGCCGCTACTATGACGCCTTCCGCGAGCGCCTGATCTTCCCGCTCTACAGCGCGACCGGCCAGCTGGTCGGATTCTCCGGCCGCTACGTCGGTGACAATCCAGAAGTGGCCAAGAAAATCAAGTACCTGAACACGTCCGAGACACCCATCTATCAGAAGCGGGCAGTCCTGTTCGGCTGGTACCAGGCGGCGCGGAAGGTGTCCGTCTCGCAGACGGTCGTCATCTGCGAAGGAAATCCGGACGTGCTGCGCCTCTCGCAGATCGGCATCACCAACGCTATCGCGCCCTGCGGGACCGCACTGACCGACGAACACATCGAGTTCCTGAAGGCCCGCAAGGTCAAGAGCGTCATCCTCGCCGGTGACATGGACGAGTCCGGCATCAAGGCCAGCATCAAGCACGGCATCGACTTCATCAAGGCTGGGATGGGTGTCCGGATCATCCGGTGGGCCTACACCCCGAAGGTGGAACCGGCGGATCCGAAGGACCCGGATGAATACTTCCTGCGGTTCCCGAACGGATGGGACGAGGTGATGTCCCGCGACACGTTCGACTTCATCCCGTGGTACGCCGAGCACCTGATGGCCGGGAAGACCACCCAGGCTGAGGTGTCGTCCGTCATCACGGACGTCGCCCAACTGCTGGCGTACTGCGACGCGACCGCCGTGGAGATGTTCCTGGACTCCTTCACGAAGAAGTACAAGAACGGGAAGATCTGGCGACAGGAATACTTCAAGGCGAAGAACGCCCGAGAGCGGAAGGAAATCGACCAGGATGACAAGACCAAGGACATGCTGGCCCGCTACGGGTTCTATGTCAAGGGCCGGTGTTACTACGGTGCCGGAGCCACGACGGCCGACCGTCCCTGGAGCAACTTCATCATGGAGCCGATCCTGCACATCCGGGACGAGCGGAACGCCCGCCGAATATTCCGCGTCATCAATGATTCCGGCCACGAGGAAATCGTCAAGTTCCAGCAGAGCGAGCTGGTTTCCTTCACGGACTTCAAGCGGATCCTGGAATCCGCCGGCAACTACATCTGGAAGGTGACGGCCGCCGAGCTCACCCAGCTGAAGACCTACCTGTACGACGACACCCCGTCGGCCGACGAGATCCGGCAGCTGGGATGGCAGAAGCGCTGGGGGTTCTACGCCTTCGGTAATGGTGGCCTGGACGGAGACCATTTCGTGAAGGCGGACAAGTACGGCGTCTTCAAGATGAACGACCGCCGGTTCTATCTCCCCGGCTGCGCAGCTGACACGTCGGCGAACACCCAGGGATACCAGATCGACCGCAAGTTCACGTACCTGGAGGCGAACGACGTCACACTGCAGGACTACGTGCGCCTCATGGTGACGGTGTATGGCGACAACGCCAAGATTGGCTTCTGCTTCCTGCTGGCCACCCTCTTCAAGGACATCGTTACGCACGTCACGACGAGCTTCCCCATCCTGAACCTATTCGGCCCCAAGGGCACGGGTAAGTCCCAGCTGGGGCACTCGCTCACTTCCTTCTTCTACACTGACTACACGGCACCGAACCTCGCCGGATCCACGAAGGCCGCACTGGCCGAGGCCGTGGCCGAGGTATCGAACGCGGTCGTCCACCTGGACGAGTACAAGAAGGACCTCCCGCCGGACAAGCAGGAGATCCTGAAGGGCATCTGGGACGGCACCGGCCGGACGCGCATCAACCTGGACAACGACAAGCGCCGGGAGACGACGGCCGTGGACTGCGGCGTCGTGGTCTCCGGACAGGAAATGCCGACGGCCGACATCGCCCTGTTCTCCAGGATGGTCTTCCTCACCTTCAACAAGACGACCTTCTCGGACGAGGAAAAGCAGAACTTCGAGCGCCTGACGCGCATCGAGAAGCGCGGGCTCACCCACCTGACCGCACAGATGCTGAAACTGCGGCCGACCGTCCAGGGAGGATACAGGACCGCGTGGGACGACACCGGCTCCGACCTCTCCGACCTCGTCCGGACGTCCGCCGTGGAAGACCGTACGCTCAAGAACTGGGCGACGATCCTGGCAGCCTTCCGCGTCCTGGACGAAGAGCTCCAGCTCCCGTTCCATTACGGCGAAATGCTGAACCTCTGCGCCCGGATGTGCGTGGATCAGAACGCGAAGACCCGCCAGAGCAACGAGATGGCCGTCTTCTGGGAGACCGTGGAGAACCTTGTCGGAAGTTCCAAGGCCTGGATCGAGGTGGACTACCGGATTCTCCCGGGCGGC
>JAEEGG010015410.1_pt1 | contig 16043 bp, 10 predicted proteins | sample 9134161 | NCBI WGS metagenome assembly JAEEGG01 (sample SAMN16246543, study PRJNA631951) | gut metagenome | biome: gut microbiome; feature: rumen; material: CR-attached | host: Bos | place: Iran: Karaj | collected 2018-10
AAACATCATCGACGACCCGCAGCTCAACGCCTTTGCCAGCGGTATAGACGAGAAGAGCTACACGGTGACAGTCACCACAGGCATCTGCAACCGCTTGAACGACGACGAGCTAGCAGGCGTTATCGGCCACGAACTGACGCACATCCGCAATCGCGACACACGTCTGCTCATCATCAGCATCATCTTCGTCGGCATCATGAGCACGGCTCTCAGCCTGGCAGTCCGCATGCTTTGGAACACCTTCATCTACGGAGGAGGCAATCGCCGTACCAGTCGCGACGGCAAGAACGGAGGCACGGTCATTGCCGTCATTCTCGTCGCCATCGTTCTGGCAGCAATCGGCTACTTCTTCACCTTGCTGACCCGCTTTGCCATCAGCCGCAAACGCGAGTACATGGCCGACGCAGGTGGTGCAGAGCTTTGCGGCAACCCGCTTGCTTTGGCTTCGGCTCTGCGCAAGATAAGCAGCGACCCCGGCCTCGGGCAAGTGGACCGCGAAGATGTGGCGCAGCTATTCATCGTGAAGCCCATCGCCTTCAAGAGCGAGTTCACAAACATGATGAGCAAGCTCTTCAGCACACACCCAAGCATCGAGAGCAGAATAGCTTACCTGGAACAATTCTAGGAGAAGATGAAGATAAAAGAAGATAGATGAAGATAAAAGAAGATACCACTATGGACATGGACCAAAGCTATTGTCCTCTATCTTCGCCGCTGAAGCGGCATATCTTCCTCTAACTTCCTCTATCTACTAAAAATAATATAAAGATGAAATTGAACTTTGTAGAAGAACTGAAATGGCGTGGCATGATTCATCAGATGATGCCAGGCACAGAAGAATTATTACTGAAAGAACAAGTATCGGCTTACGTCGGCATCGACCCGACGGCAGACAGCCTGCACATCGGTCACCTCTGCGGTGTGATGATGCTGCGCCATCTGCAACGCTGCGGCCACAAGCCCATCGCTCTCGTTGGCGGTGCAACTGGCATGATTGGCGACCCCAGCGGAAAGAGCCAGGAGCGCAACCTGCTGAACGAGGAGACGTTGCGCCACAATGTGGAGTGCATCAAGAAGCAACTGGCACACTTCCTCGACTTCGAGAGCGACGCGCCCAACCGCGCCGAGCTGGTCAACAACTACGACTGGATGAAGGACTTCACCTTCCTCGACTTTGCCCGTGACATCGGCAAGTGCATCACTGTGAACTACATGATGGCGAAGGACAGCGTGAAGCGCCGCCTCAACGGTGAGTTCCAGGACGGCATGTCGTTCACCGAGTTCACCTACCAGCTCCTGCAGGGCTACGACTTCCTGCACCTCTATCAGACGAAGAACTGCAAACTGCAGATGGGCGGCAGCGACCAGTGGGGCAACATCACCACCGGCACAGAGCTCATCCGCCGAAAACTGGGCGGCGACAACGAAGCCTTTGCCCTCACCTGCCCCCTCATCACGAAGGCCGACGGCAAGAAGTTCGGCAAGACCGAGAAGGGCAACATCTGGCTCGACCGCAACCGCACCACGCCCTACGCCTTCTACCAGTTCTGGCTCAATGTGGCCGACGAGGACGCAGAGCGTTACATCAAGATATTCACCTCTTTGGACAAGCCCACCATCGACGCCCTCATCGAGGAGCACCGCAAAGACCCGGGTCTGCGCGTCCTGCAGAAGAAGCTGGCAGAGGAGCTGACCGTCATGGTGCACAGCCGCGAGGACTACGAGCAGGCTCTCGAAGCCAGCGGCATCCTCTTCGGCAAGAGCACCAAGGAGAGCCTCGTGAAGCTCGACGAGCAGACGCTCCTAGATGTCTTCAGCGGCGTGCCTCAGTTCGAGATAAGCAAGGACCTCCTGAAGGGCGAAGGCACGAAAGCCGTCGACCTCTTTGCCGAGCACACCCAGTGCTTCCCCAGCAAGGGCGAGATGCGCAAGCTCACCCAAGGCGGCGGCGTCAGCCTCAACAAGGAGAAGCTCGCTTCGTTCGACCAGATGGTGACCGAATCCGACCTGCTCGACGACAAGTACCTGCTCGTGCAGCAAGGCAAGAAGAAATACTTCCTGCTGATAGCGAAGTAACTGCCCCTCTCCCCTAACCCCTCCCCCAAAATGGGAGGGGAAAATCCCCATAAACAGAAAAAAAATGCAGGGAAAAGAAAAATTTTCAATGCTCAATGTTCAATGTTCAATAAATTTTTCTTACCTTTGCACCGCAATTTGAAAAGATTGCTTTTGGATTGGGCTATGGTGTAATGGCAGCACAAGAGGTTTTGGTTCTCTTAGTCTTGGTTCGAATCCAGGTAGTCCAACAATCCGATTAAGCGAGAGCAATATCAAGCTCAAGCTCTTTTGAATATTGCCGAGCGAGAGGATGGTCGAAGAAAACGCAGTTTTATTCAACATAGAGAAGCGCGATACACAAATGTGTGTCGCGCTTCTGTTTTATCCGTACCACAGCCCGAAAAGCAAGACACAGCCCTCCATTTTCGGTAAAAAATCTTTACAAAAATTGTCACACAAAATGTGGCAATCGGCATCGACGCATGCGGAAGATTCAAACGCCGCACGCGAAGTTTGCCAACGCCGCACGCGGAGATGGCAATTTCCCCACGCGAGGCTGACCAACCCCGCAGGCGAAATTCCGCAGAAAAGTACGCCGTATTTAACAGAAGAGCACATGGAGTCTGTATTTTCTTTGCACTGCGCTGTAAATTCAGGCCTCGCAAACCGCCTACAATAGGCAAAAACGCGATTTAAGCCCTTATTTTTCGTTCAGGGTAGCCAAGTGCCACCCGACCAAAAATAAGCCGTCAGAAAGAGCACGCCTGCAAAAATCTTTACAATAATATTGGCGTCCGTTAAATTCGGCCTGCTCCGCTCACTAAAAAGTTTTTTTGCGGAAAACAACATATCAATATAAAAAAAGGAAGAGAGAGAGATTTTTATCCTAAAAATAAGGTATAAGTTGGTAAAAAATATTACCTTTGCGGCGGAAAAGCATAAACAACCTTATGAATATGAAACCTTACGAGGAACCCACGATGACGGTCGTGGAACTGCATCAGCAAACGCACCTGATGAACTTTAGCCACTCGGGCTACGGCGACGGAGGCGACGGTTACAGCAGCTCAAGCATGGGCGGACGCTCGGGCTATGGCGACGGAGGCGACGGCTTCGGCGACTCCGGAATGGGCGGACGCTCGGGCTACGGCACGGGCAGCTGGGACGATTCCAACGTCAGCAGCCGCTCAGGCTATGGCGACGGAGGCACGGGATTCGACTGATTGCGCCCTGCCGACTAACTGAATTATTAAACATTAAACATTATAGACAATGAAAACCTTTAAGTATCTTGGCACGTTGTTGCTCCTGGCAATGGCCGGGGCGTGCAGCAACGACAACGAAATCGTTAAACCCGAGTCTGTGCAACCCGTCTCGGATGGCATCACTTTCACCGCCACCTTCGGCGTGAAGAACGGCACCAGCCGCGCCCTCAGCGACCCTGGCGACGGCACGCTCACGGCTTCCTGGCAACAGGGCGAAGAGATTGCCATCGTATTCGGAGGCAACAAGTACACGGCCACAGTTACCGAGGTGGATGCGGACGGAAGTGCTACCGTAACCGCCACGCTCCCCGCTGGAACGCCTAACAATCAGCCGGTCATCTACATCTATCCCGCTTCGGCTGCAGATGCCAACGGATTGCGAGGCGACGTACTCAGTTCTCAGGACGGCACGTTCGCCACACTGAGCAGCACGCTCGACATCGCCACCGCCAACGGCACACTCGTCGTTGACGGCAACAAAGCTCAGCCCAACGGCACCGTTACATTCGAGAACCAGTTCGCCATCTGCAAGCTCCAGTTCAAGGACGAGAGCGACCAAGCCATCAACGACATCAAAAAGGTTACCATTACCGACCTCTCCACGACCGAGGTGATTACCGTCACCACGCCCTCTGCTCAGCCCGCAGTCTATGTAGCAATGAAGCCATCGAACAACAGCATGAAGTTCGAGCTGGAAACCGCCAGCGAAAAGAATTACCGAAAGATTTCCAGCGCGCATCTGGAAGCCGGCATGTTCTATCAGCCCACGTTCAAGGCAACCTTCTTTGAGGCCCCGCTCAAAACCCCGTTTACCGCCGAGGCCAAGGAGGCCGGGGCTGTAGTCCTTTTCTACAGCCTTAGGACCTCTGTATTAGAATACAGAATAAACGATGGCGATTGGACAAGATACACGGATGAACAGCAAATCACCCTCGAAAATGTTGGCGATAAGGTGTCGTTCCGAGGCGACAATCAAGAGGCGACAGGAGCGAGTGTGGCTAATTTCTGGTGCACCGCTCCTTGCTACCTATATGGCAACGTCATGAGCCTCCTCTATAAGGAGAACTTCGACAAGGCCACCACTTTGCCAGGAGATTGGACTTTTTATGGTACGTTTGGCGGTCGGGAAGATCATATTCTCCCCATTTACAGCCACCCCACGAAGGATGTGCTGCTGCCCGCCACAACGCTGACATCTGAGTGCTATAGGATTATGTTCGCTTACACCTGCGTGAGCAGAGCGCCTGAGCTCCCCGCAGAAAACCTGGCTTATATGTGCTATGGCAATATGTTCGAAGGCTGCACCAACCTGACCACCGCGCCCGAGCTGCGCGCCACAACACTGGCAGCAGATTGCTATATGGGAATGTTCGCTGGCTGCACCAGCCTGACCACCGCACCCGCGCTGCGCGCCCCCACGCTGGTTGATGGTTGCTATTATTCTATGTTCAAGGGCTGTTCGAACCTAAACTATGTTGAATGCCTCGCCACAAATCCTGGGGGAATCGACACAGGCCATTGGCTCGAAGGCGTGGCCTCCACAGGCACCTTCGTCAAGAAAGCAGGCGTAACCTGGCCCACAGGCGCCAGCGGCATCCCCGAGGGCTGGACAGTCGTGGAAGAGTAAAGTTGATACCTCTCAATCCATATGCGTCTGATTCCTTCAGGCGCATATTTTTTATGCCCTTACTTCATCCTCTTCACCCTCACCAACCCAACACGCTCGCGTACGTGCGCACGCAGTACATAATAAATAAATATATAATGTGTGGCGAAGAATGAAGAATTTTAGGGGAAAGTACATTTTTCTATATATATAATGTGTAAATTAGAAAAAAAGCCTTACCTTTGCAGCCACATTTTAAGAATGATAATCGAAAACAGACAATTGAAATAAGCGACAATGAACGAAAATCTGGTAATTGTAGAGAGCCCTGCAAAGGCTAAGACGATAGAGAAGTTTCTGGGTGACAAATACAAGGTGCTGTCGAGCTACGGACACATTCGCGACCTGAAGAAGCGCTCGTTTAGTGTGGACGAGAAGACATTCGCGCCGCAATATGAGGTGCCCAGCGACAAGACAAGGGTGGTAGACCAACTGAAGAAACAGGCTGAACAGGCTCAGATGGTCTGGCTTGCATCCGATGAAGACCGCGAAGGAGAGGCCATCAGTTGGCACCTTTATGAGGTGCTCGGACTGAAGCCAGAGAACACGCGTCGCATCGTATTCCACGAGATCACAAAGCCCGCCATCCTGGATGCCATCGAGCATCCCCGTCAGATCGACCTCAACCTGGTCAATGCTCAGCAGGCTCGCCGTGTGCTCGACCGTATCGTAGGCTTCAAGCTCAGTCCCGTGCTTTGGAGAAAAGTTAAGCCAAGTCTGTCAGCAGGCCGCGTGCAGAGCGTTGCCGTTCGCCTCATAGTGGAGCGCGAACGCGAAATCCAGAACTTCAAAAGCGAGGAGAACTACCGTGTGACGGCACTCTTCCATAACTCCGACGGTAGCGACGTGAAGGCTGTGCTCGGCCGCCGCTTCCCGACTGCCGACGAGGCGAAGGCTTTCCTCGAGAGCCTGAAAAGCAGCAAGTTTACCGTTCAGGACATCCAGACAAAGCCCATAAAGCGCTCTCCTGCTCCTCCATTCACGACGAGCACGCTGCAACAGGAAGCGGCTCACAAGCTCGGCTTCACTGTGGCTCAGACCATGATGATAGCACAGCACCTTTACGAAAGCGGCCGCATCACCTATATGCGTACCGATAGCGTCAACCTGAGCAAGCTCTGTCTCGGTGCCAGCAAGAAGGTCATCGAAGAGCAGATGGGCAAGGACTACGTCAAGACACGCCAATATCACACCAGTTCGAAGGGGGCGCAGGAAGCACACGAAGCCATCCGCCCCACATATATGGACCAGCAAACGATTGAGGGCAATCAGCAGGAACGCCGCCTCTACGACCTCATCTGGAAGCGCACCATCGCCAGCCAGATGGCCGACGCAGAACTGGAGCACACAATGGTGACCATCAACATCAATGGCAAGGAAGAGACCTTCGTAGCTGAAGGCGAGGTCGTGAAGTTCGACGGCTTCCTTCGCATATATAGCGATGCAAATGGCGAAATCAACCTGGAAAGCGATGGCGACAACGAGAACCTCAGCACTCTGCCTGCCATGACAGTTGGCGAAAGCCTGAGTCGCGAGCAGATTGTGGCTACACAGCGCTTCTCCCAACGCCCCATCCGCTACAACGAAGCCAGCCTCGTCCGCAAGCTCGAGGAACTCGGCATCGGTCGCCCAAGCACATACGCAACCACCATCACCACCATTCAGCAACGCGAATATGTGGAGAAAGGCGACAAGCCAGGCGAGGAACGCACTTACCAGACCATCACGCTCAAAGGCGACAAGGTGACTCAGAATTCCCACACAACCATCGTCGGGCAGGAGCGCGGCAAACTGCTGCCAACAGATACAGGTATTGTGGTGAATGACTTCCTCATCGAGAACTTCCCCGAAATCATGGACTACAACTTCACGGCCGACATCGAAAAGGAGTTCGACGAAATCGCTGAAGGCAAGATGGCTTGGGAAGGTGTCGTAAAGAACTTCTATGAAGGCTTCGAGCCGCTGGTTGAGAAGTCCGTCAACACTCATACAGAGCACAAAGTCGGCGAGCGTCTGCTTGGCAAAGACCCCGTTACAGGTGCCACCGTCACGGTCAAGATAGGTCGCTTCGGCCCCGTTGCTCAGATGGGCAACAACGAAGACGGGCAGAAGCCTCGCTTCGCCCAACTCAATGCAGGACAAAAGCTTGAGACCATCACGCTGGAGGAAGCACTCGAGCTCTTCCAACTGCCACGCAAGCTGGGCACCTACGAAGGCGAACCCATCACCATCGGTGCTGGCAAGTTCGGTCCCTATGTCTCGCATAAAGGTTCCTATGTCTCCATTCCAAAAGACATCGACCCGATGGAGATCACCTTCGAGCAGGCCGTCATCATGATGCATCGCAAACATCAGGAAGAGGCAGAACGCCACATGAAGACCTTTGAAGAGGACGCAGAGCTGGAAGTCCTGAACGGACGCTACGGCCCCTACATCACTTATAAAGGCAACAACTATCGCCTGCCAAAGAACATGCACGAACGGGCAAAAGACCTGACCTACGAGGAGTGCATGCAGATTATCGAAAGTCAGAACGAAAAGCCCACACCCCGTCGTCGCTTCACACGCAAATGAAAAGCATCATCTTAGTAGGCTATATGGGCTCGGGCAAGACGACCGTCGGCCGTCAGCTCGCCCTCGCGCTTGGTCGCACCTTCTACGACCTCGACTGGTACATCGAGATGCGTTACCACCGCACCGTAGCACAGCTCTTCGAAGAGAGAGGTGAGGAAGGCTTCCGCGAGCTGGAGCGCAACATGCTGCACGAAGCCGCAGAGTTCGAGGATATTGTCCTGAGCTGTGGAGGTGGCACACCGTGCTTCTTCGACAACATGGACTACATCCGCAGCGTGGGCGAAAGCGTCTATCTGAAAGCGACGCCGGAAGTACTGGCTCAGCACCTCAAGATGCGAAAGGTGGAACGTCCCCTCCTGAAAGGAAAGAACGAGGAGGAACTGCTCGAATTCATCCGCACATCGCTTGAGCAACGCGAACCCTTCTACCTCAAGGCAGAGCACATAATCGATGTGACCTTGCTCGACAACTACGACAAACTGCAAATCAGCGTCCAGCTCATACGAAAGGAGCTGGGAATATAGGGACCCTCTACTTCCTTTAGGGGAGATAAATCGTAAATCGTAAAGCATTAAACAGTAAATGAAAAAGTGGCGTATTGAGGACTCTGAGGAGCTCTACAACATCAAAGGCTGGGGAGTCAACTACTTCGGCATCAACGAGAAAGGGCATGTCTATGTCACGCCCAAGAAGAACAGCGTGCAGGTGGACCTCAAAGAGGTTGTGGACCAATTGGCGACGCGTCATGTGACGGCTCCTGTCCTGCTTCGCTTCCCCGACATCCTCGACAACCGAATCGAGAAGACAGACGAATGCTTCCGCAAGGCGACGAAGGAATACGAGTACAAGGGCGAGCACTTCATCATCTTCCCTGTCAAGGTGAACCAGATGCGACCTGTCGTAGAGGAGATCATCAGCCACGGCAAGCGCTACAACCTCGGACTGGAAGCTGGCTCGAAGCCTGAGCTTCATGCCGTCCTTGCCACCAACATGGACAGCGACAGCCTCATCATCTGCAACGGCCACAAGGACCAGAACTTCATCGAACTGGCGCTCTTGGCACAGAAGATGGGCAAGCGCGTCTTCCTCGTCATCGAGAAGCTTCCCGAGCTGACCATCATCGCTGAGACGGCAAAGAAGCTTGGCGTGCACCCCAATCTGGGTATCCGCATCAAGCTGGCAAGCAACGGCAGTGGCAAGTGGAGCGAGAGCGGCGGCGACGCCTCGAAGTTCGGACTGAACTCTTCGGAGCTCCTGATGGCGCTGCAGAAGCTCGACGAGCTGGGGCTGCGCGACTGCCTGCGCCTCATCCATTTCCACATCGGTAGCCAAATCAACAAGATACGCCGCATCAGCACGGCCCTTCGCGAGGCCGCGCAGTACTATGTGCAGCTCCATTCGATGGGCTTCGACATCAAGTTCGTCGATTGCGGTGGCGGCCTTGGTGTCGATTACGACGGCACCCGAAGCAGCAACAGCGAGAGCAGCGTGAACTACAGCATTCAGGAGTACGTCAACGACTGCATCTACACCTTTGTCGAAGCCGCCAACAAGAACAACATCCCTCACCCCGACCTCATCACGGAGGGCGGCCGCTCGCTGACAGCACACCATAGCGTCCTCGTCATTGATGTCTTGGAGAGTGTCTCTGCTCCTCAGATGCCTGAGGACTTCGAGCCAGGGCCGGACGACCACAAGCTCGTGCATGACCTGACGGAGATTTGGGACAAGCTTTCTTCGCGCTCTCTGCTCGAGGACTGGCACGATGCTGAGGACATCCGCGAGGAGGCGCTCGACCTTTTCCGTCACGGCATCATCGACCTCAAGACACGCGCTCAGATTGAGTCGCTCTATTGGGCCATCAGTCACGAAGTGGCAGAGCTGGCACACCATCAGAAGCATGTGCCGGACGAGCTGCGCAACCTCGACAAGCAGATGGCCGACAAATACTTCTGCAACTTCTCGCTCTTCCAAAGTATGCCCGACTCGTGGGGCATCGACCAGCTCTTCCCCATCATGCCCATTGCACGGCTGGAGGAGCAGCCCACGAGGAGCGCAACCTTGCAGGACATCACATGCGACAGCGACGGCAAGATAACGGCTTACGTCAACGGCGGCCAGCAGACGAACTACATCCCCCTGCACCCCGTCCGTCAGGGCGAGCACTACTACATCGGTGTCTTCCTTGTGGGCGCTTATCAGGAGATACTGGGCAACATGCACAACCTCTTTGGCGACACGAACGCCGTGCATATCAGCGTGGACAAGGACGACTATACCATCGAGCAGTTCATTGACGGCGAGACCGTTGCCGACGTGCTCGAGTATGTGCAGTACGACCCCAAGAAGCTCGTGCGTCGCCTCGAGATTTGGGTGAGCAAAGCCATCAAGGACGGCAAGATAACCCCAAACGAAGGCAAGGAGTTCATCAGCAACTACAGGGCAGGACTCTACGGGTATACATACTTGGAGTAGACCCCCTCTAACTCCCCCTCTATGGGGAGGACAAACAATACAAATAAAGAATTAACATAACTGCACAAACCCTCTGCATGCAGTTCCCTCCCCATAGAGGGGGAGGGTTAGGGAGAGGGTCTTTGACTATGGATTCTATCAAGTACATCGGTGTCGACGATCTCGACATCGACCTCTTCGAGAGCCAATACATTGTGCCGGAAGGCATGAGCTACAACTCGTACCTCATCGAGGACGAGAAGATTGCCATTATGGACACAGCCGACCGCCGCAAAGGTGACGAGTGGAAGGCTAACCTGCAGGCAGCCCTTGCAGGCCGCACGCCCGACTATCTCGTGGTGCATCACATGGAGCCCGACCACGCGTCGCTCATTGCCGACGTGCTCTCGGCTTATCCCGAGAGCAAGCTCGTCTGCAGCGCACAGGCCCTGAAGATGCTCCCCAACTTCTTCGACGGCTTCCCGTTTGACGGCCGCGTCATCACTGTCAAGGAGGGCGACACGCTCTCCCTGGGCAGCCACACGCTCCACTTCATCGCGGCTCCCATGGTGCATTGGCCAGAAGTGATAATGAGCTACGAGGACAAGGAGAAGGTGCTCTTTGCTGCCGACGGCTTCGGCAAGTTCGGAAAAGCCTCCCCCGACCCCTCCAAAGGAGGGGAGAACCGTCCGTCCACCTTGCCGTTCACCCCTCCTTTGGAGGGGACGGGGGAGGCTTGGGCTTGCGAGGCTCGTCGCTACTACTTCAACATCTGCGGCAAGTATGGCGTGCAGGTGCAGAATGTACTGAAAAAGGCTGCCGCTCTCGACATACAGGCCATCTGCCCGCTGCACGGCCCCGTCCTCACAGGCGAGGCGATGAAGGAGGCCATCAGGCTTTACGACATTTGGAGCCGCTACGAACCTGAGAGCGAAGGCGTGCTCGTGGCATACGCCAGCATCCACGGCGGCACGGCAAAGGCAGCCGAGCGACTGGGCGAACTGCTCAGAGAGAAAGGTGCAAAGAAGGTCGTAGTAAGTGATTTGAGCCGCGACGATATGGCGGAGGTCATCGAGGATGCGTTCCGCTACCCCAAGATTGTCGTCTGCGCAGCAAGCTACGACGGCGGCGTCTTCCCCGTCATGCACGATTTCCTCTATCATCTTCAGATAAAGAACTACCAGAAGCGTCGCTTCGGCATCGTGGAGAACGGCAGCTGGGCACCCAGCGCTGGCCGCGTCATGCGCGAGATGATAGGAGCAATGAAGGACTGCGAGATAGTCGAGCCGATGGTCACCATCCGTTCCCGCATGAAGCCCGCCGACGAGGAGCAGCTTGCCCTCCTGGCAGAGAGCATCCTGCAATAATCTCCCCTCACAAGCAAAAGGCCTCCTCAAACAGTGGGAGGCCTTTTGCTTTATGCGGAAATCATCCGTTTGGCGTAAACAATTGTTGATACGCAGGTTGCGTATGCAGGAACGCAGACTGCGATTCCAGAAACGCAAGTTGCGGATGAAGAGACGCAAGCTGCGCAGCAAGAATCATCTGTGCCGGAACAGAGATTCTTAAAGCCGGAAACAAAAATTGCTGCCAGCCAAACGCGTGTTGGCAGGCAGCAATGAAATCGCTTCACAAAGGAAGGGAAGGGGTTTTCCCTTATGCCTTCCGATAGTTGTCGAGCTGGTCGACGCTCATTCCCTGGAGCCACTTGTAGTGCTTCTCCACCTCGGCCTCAGCAAGATTGACATAGACCTGCAGGCTCTTCGCGAAGAGCTCGGGAGCCTTCGCTGCGTTCTGCATCAAGAGCAGGCACATGATGACGTCGGCTGCCATCTCGTAGAGGTGACGTGCGCAAAGGTCGTGCAGCTCCTGATTGTCTGCCTCCTTGACCGCTGCCGTGCAAGCATTGAACTTGTCGGCCATACGGAGGACCCTCTCTATCTCTCCCTTAAAGGGCGAGAACATGTTGTCCTCCTCGCTTTCGGAGAGGGATGGGGTGAGGCTTTCGATGACCTGACTGTAGAAGCCGTTCGTCACATAACGGATGGCGGCAACGGTCTGGAGCTGCGTCGTGCCTTCGTAGATAGAGGTGATGCGGGCGTCGCGGTAGATGCGCTGGCAGGCATACTCGAGCATGAAGCCCGAACCGCCGTGAACCTGGATGCAGTCGTAGGCATTCTGGTTGGCATACTCGCTGTTCATGCCCTTTGCAAGCGGTGTGAAAGCATCGGCGAGGCGGCTGTACTGCTTGAGCTCAGCACGCTCCTCAGGTTCAAGTTTGCGTTCGCGGCTGATGTCCTCAAGAGCTTTGTAGATGTCCACATAGCGAGCCGTCTGGTAGAGAAGAGCACGACCGGCATCGAGACGCGCCTTGATGTTGCTGATCATCTCAGCCACGGCGGGGAACTCGATGATGGCCTTGCCGAACTGCTTGCGGTCGCGTGCATAGGCGATGGCTTCGTTGTAGGCAGCCTGACTGAGGCCCACGCTCTGGGCGGCAATGCCGAGGCGGGCGCCGTTCATCAGCGACATCACATATTTTATAAGGCCGAGCTTGCGGTCGCCGCAGAGCTCGCACTTCGCGTTCTTATAGACCAGCTCACAGGTTGGCGAGCCATGTATGCCGAGCTTGTTCTCGATGCGACGCACATCGACGCCTCCGTCGCGCTTGTCGTAGATGAACATCGAGAGGCCGCGGCCGTCGCGTGTGCCTGCTTCGCTGCGTGCAAGCACAAGATGGATGTCGCTGTCGCCGTTCGTGATGAAACGCTTTGCGCCGTTCAGACGCCAGCAGTTGTTCTCCTCATCGAAGGTTGCCTTGAGCATGACGCTCTGCAGGTCGCTGCCGGCATCAGGCTCGGTCAGGTCCATCGACATCGTCTCGCCCTTGCAGACACGGGGAATGTACTTCTGCCGCTGCTCCTCGTTGCCGAAGCAATAGAGCGTCTCGATGCAGTCCTGCAGGCTCCAGATGTTCTCGAAACCAGCATCGCCGGTCGAGACTATCTCGTTCGCTGCGGTATAGACTGTGACAGGCAGGTTCAAGCCACCATAGCGGCGAGGCATCGTCATGCCGTTCATGCCTGCCTGAATCATGGCGTTGAGGTTCTCGTAGGTCTTCGAAGCGTATGTGACGCGACCCTTCTCGAGGTGAGGACCCTCGGCATCGACAGCCTCGGCATTGGGAGCCACGACGTTCGCCACGATGTCGCCCACGACGTCCAGCACCTTGTCATACGAATCCATCGCATCTGCGAAGTCCTGCGGAGCCTCGTCGTATTTGTCCTTATCCTCGTACTGACGTTCCTTGAGCTCAACGATGCGCGGCATCAGTTCACTCTGCTCCAGTTCAAACTGGATTTCCTTTATATCACTATAATAATTAGCCATATTCTGCTTGTTTTGAGGGAAGTTAAAGAAGTTAATGAAGTTAAAGAAGTTAAAGGACGACACCTTTTGCTCCTTGTTCATTTCGGTTATTTAGATTATGTCATCTTTCATTGCCACATTATTAACGATAGCTTTGCAATATGAATTAAGGAACTTACTGGTCTCTTCGATACTTTGATGAAGGCTTTCAAATTCGGCGGGATTTAAGTAGCCTAAATCATGTGAGAGAATATGATAGTCCCTGCATTCTTCTAAACTTCCTTGGGCAATGTTGAAGAAACGTAGTTTGTCTGCCTTGCTTAATTTCTTATATCCTTCTGCTATGTTGGCTTCTATGGAAACAGCGGCACGGCGGAATTGTTGTGTAAGTCCGAATCTTTCGTCTTCTGGGAAATGTCGTGTAACCCTATACGTTAAAAGAACAAAGCTATGGGCCTTTTGCCATGCAATGATGTTCTCAAAACTATATGTTACCGCATTTCCCATATTCCGCATCCAAAACTATCGTCCTTTAACTTCTTTAACTTCTTTAACTTCTTTAACTCCCTTGATAATTATTTACTATTCTGCTTATAATACTTAATCAGCTTCGGCACTACCTCTTCCACTGTGCCGTTGATGACGTAGTCGGCAATCGTGTTGATGGGGGCATTCTCGTCTGAGTTGATGGAGATGATGATGCCCGACTCCTTCATGCCTGCCACGTGTTGGATGGCACCGCTGATGCCGCATGCGATATACACTTTGGGACGAACGGTGACGCCAGTCTGACCGATCTGCAGGTCGTGGTCGGCAAAGCCTGCATCCACGGCAGCACGGCTGGCACCTACTTCTGCATGCAGCACCTTAGCCAGTTCATAGAGCTGCTCGAAGCCTTCCTTCGAACCCATGCCGTAGCCGCCGGCCACGATGATGGGAGCGCCCTTCAGGTTGTTCTTCGCAGCCTCCACATGGCGATCGAGCACCTTCGTGACATACTCTGCTTCGGGAACGAACTTCGCTACATCTTCCACGATGACCTCGCCCTTGTAGTTCGGGTCGAGCACCTCGGCCTTCATCACACCGCTGCGCACCGTCGCCATCTGCGGACGATTCTCAGGATTCACGATGGTAGCCACGATGTTTCCGCCGAAAGCAGGGCGTATCTGATAGAGCAGGTTCTCGTAGGTCTTGCCTGTCTTCTTGTCCTCGTGAGGACCGATCTCAAGGCTGGTGCAGTCGGCGGTGAGTCCGCTATGCAGAGCAGACGAGACACGCGGACCGAGGTCGCGACCTACGACGTCTGCGCCCATCAGGCAAATCTGCGGTTTCTCCTGCTTGAACAGGTTGACGAGGACTGCCGTGTGAGGCTTGCTCGTGTAGGGAGCGAGGCCTTCTGCATCAAAGATATGAAGCTTATCGACGCCATAAGGAAGTATCTGGCTCTCCACTTTTCCCACAATACCGCTGCCGGCAGCAACGGCCTCGAGTTGTACGCCAAGCGTATTGGCCAGCTTTCTGCCTTTGGTCAGAAGCTCTTGGCTTACTTCGGCAACCTTTGTGCCTTCAAGCTCGCAATAAACAAATACGGACCCTCCCCCGGCCCTCCCTTGTAGGGAGGGAGAGGTTACTTTTGAGGATTGATTATCTTGCATATTCATCTATGTTTTTCGTTTTTTGACTATCTACTCCCCTCCATACAAGGGAGGGGAAGAGAGTGGGGTCTTTACCCGATTGTGTGGCTTGCGAGGAGTTCCTGGATGAGACCGTTCACGTCCTCGTCGCTGCCGGTTAATACTTTACTTTCCTTCGCCTTGAAGACGATGTTCTCTACGTTCTTCACCTTAGTTGGCGAGCCTGCCAGACCACATTGCTGCAGGTCGGCATTCACGTCGGCACAGCTCAGCTGACCGAGCTTCAGGTAAGGTTTCTTCTCATACTCTGCTGCGTAGGGCAGGTCGGCAAAGCTTGTACCCTGAGCCAACTCCATTGGAGCGAGGCAACGCTTGTACTTCATGACGCGCTTGACGTTGCGAGGACGGCAGGGAGCAGCGCTTCCGTTGACGGTCAGGACGCATGGCAGCGGGCTTTCCACTGTTTCTACACCGCCGTCAATATGGCGCTTGACGGTAATCTTGCCGTCCTTCAGCGAGAGAATCTCCTCGCTGTATGTAATCTGATTCAAGCCCAACTTCTCAGCCACCTGCGGTCCAACCTGAGCTGTATCGCCGTCGATAGCCTGACGGCCGCCAATGATGAGGTCCACGCCCGGGCATACATGCTTGATGGCAGTAGCGAGGGCATAGCTCGTGGCGAGTGTGTCGGCACCGGCAAAGGCACGGTCTGTCAGCAGATAGCCGCCGTCGGCACCGCGATACATGGCTTCTCGAATCACCTCGGCAGCACGGCCCGGGCCCATCGTGAGGACGGTAACTGTGGTGCCGGGGAATTGGTCTTTCAGTCTCAGCGCCTGCTCGAGGGCATTGAGGTCCTCGGGGTTGAAGATGGCAGGCAACGCGCTACGATTGACGGTTCCCTCGGGCGTCATGGCGTCCGGGCCGACGTTGCGCGTATCGGGCACTTGCTTGGCAAGTACGATGATGTTCAAACTCATATTATTCTCTATTCTGTTTATTTTTGCACACTTTACTTAATTT
>JAEEGG010015417.1_pt1 | contig 16033 bp, 13 predicted proteins | sample 9134161 | NCBI WGS metagenome assembly JAEEGG01 (sample SAMN16246543, study PRJNA631951) | gut metagenome | biome: gut microbiome; feature: rumen; material: CR-attached | host: Bos | place: Iran: Karaj | collected 2018-10
ATACTGTTCCGTGTACGCGCGTGGTGCGCTATGCGCGGAACGGAACTTAACCTGGGGCACGCCCCCAACAACAAGGAGTCTACAACATGAACCTCAAAAAAACGACACAGGGTTTCACCCTCGTTGAAATGCTCGTCGTCATCGCCATCATCGCCATTCTGGCCGCATCGCTCTTCCCGGCGATCCAGAGTGCCATGAACCAGGCACGCGCCACCTCCCTCAAGACCAAGGGCAAGGGAATATGGAACGCAATTGTGGTCGCCAACAACGAACGCGAACCTCTTGGCAAATATGACCTTTGGCCCAAGACCCTGAAGGAAAAGAACAAAGTCAGTGACTCCTCGATAAAGTACTGGCAGTTCCTCTTCTCGAAAGGTGACGGCAACGCCCAGGACGACTCCGAACTGCAACTCGTCCAAGACCTCACCACCAGCAGTCTTTCCGCAAACGGCGTCACCACTGCTGCGAAACCATCTTCACTCACTGATGATAACGTCGCGTGGCTCGTCGCCGAGATTAACGACAACTCCCCAAGCGAGCTCCCCTTCATTGTCACGCGCAATGCCAACAAAGAATTGTCATTCGGCACTAGCGACGGCGTCGGCGACGAATCGGAAGATGACGACGGCACCCCCATGGACCTTGATTCCGAAACCAAGCCCTTCCAGGACAAGCACGTTGTCTGGATTACAGTCGGCGGCTCCTCCAAGGACTCCCGAAGGAAGTATTTCACCAAGCCCACGTTCCTCGGAAATGTCGAGCTCAAGGACTCTTATGTGATTTGGAAGCTCAAATAATCGACATCGGTTTTAACACGAAGGGGGTCTCCGCTTTTGCGGAGCCCCCCTTTTTTTCTGAAAACAGATTTCAGCAATTGACTCATGGTATAATCAAAACTCCCACTTTCACCATTTTTGCCACAATGATCAAGACAGTCTTATTTGACCTGGACGACACCCTATACGAATTTGGTCCTGCGGAACAGACCGGGCGCGCCGCCATCCGTGACTACGCCGAACGCGTCATAGGCGTCGACGGCGACGCCTTCATGACCTGCTTCGTCGAGATGCTACGCCTGCAAATACGCCTCCATAGCGACGCCGCGGGAAGCCACAGCCGCGCCATCCGCTCCCAGCTGGTCTGCGAAAAGATGGGAATTCCACTACATCACGCGCCAATTCTGAACGACCTCTTCTGGAACTCCTACATAGCCTCCATCCATCCCTTCCCAGGCATTCCGGAACTCTTCGCGAAGATTCGTGAAAACGGCCGCAAGATCGGCATCTGCACCAACATGACAGCCGACTGGCAGATGAAAAAACTCGTGCAGCTCGGCCTCATCGACCAATGCGACTTCATCGTTTCAAGCGAGGAGGCCAACGCAGAAAAACCCGCCCGCGCCATCTTCGACCTCTGCCTTGAAAAAGCCGGATGCCTGGCCTCCGAATGCATCTTCATCGGCGACAACCCCGTCTGCGACATTCAGGGGGCCGTCGATGCCGGCATGAACGCCCTCTGGTTCTCGCTGAAGCCAGAGGCCCGCGCCAAGCACCCCGACCTGCCATTCGTCGAATCCGTGGCGGAACTCACCGCGCGAATTGACGAGTACATGAACGAGCGGGACCTTTAGCCATGAAACGCAAATATCGTAAAGCGCTCATCTGGGGTGTGATCATTGTTTTGGCGATTGTCTTCGCGCATTCGACTGAGCATCCCGATCTTCCGTACCGCGCCATGCCCGACTCGGCCATCGTGGCAAGCGACCATTACGATGTTCGGGGACGCTGGCGCGACTTCGTCCTCCTCCCAGCCGTCTCAAACGCGCTGACAGCCGTGGATTTTGACGTCATGGAGTTCAGAAACGAACCCGGCTGGCGCATCCTCATACCGCTTACAACAGGCCGAAACACAGTCTTGGCCCTCACGCCCGAATATGGCGCCGACAAACAACCTGTACTATGGGGCGCGAGTTTCGCCGGATGGAGACGACTGGTACTGCGCTTCCTGCTTGTAACGCGGTGGATTCCCGGCCTCGGCCGCCTTCAAGTCGCTCCCGGCGGCTCCAAATACCTCCAGCTCGGCTCCAAGCGCCATCCAAGCGAATGGAAGGTCGGCTTCGCCATGCGCGACAACGTGCTTCTCGCCGCGCTCTCAACCGATGGAGACGCCGTACGCGAACTGGAGAAACGCCTTGAGGAAAAGGCGCCGCCCCCCGCCGTCCTCAAAGGTGCAAAGCCCTGGGAGGATGCCGGTTCAAAGCTTCACCGGTTCTGGATTGGCGGCGATGCGCTTGGCGCTTTTGAAAAGACCATTGGCGCCCCAATGCATGCCTGGATTTCTGAATTGTCCGCTGACAACATGTCTGTCGGCGCACGCGTTCCACGCTCAGGTTGGATTGAAAAATACCTGGCCGAAGGCGATCGGCTGACTGGCGACAATGCCAAAGCCTTCGCACTTGGCGCTGACTCGGCCTTCCTCCTAGCCCTCCTTCCCCGTCACACCGCGGCCGAGTATCTGCGTGAACTTTTCTATCCAGTCTCCCCCGTCGCCCCACTTGAACCAGAAGAGGATGCCGTCGCCTATCTTACAGGCGCACCCTTCAACGGATCTCTTTTCGGCGTGCGTATTCCAGCCCTGACAATTCTGTGCCCCGGACTCCGCCTGGCACGTGAAAACGTCGTGAGCGGCGTCCGCAGGCTCTTTGGCACCTCCAAGTACCCTGCCGTCCTTGAAAACATAGATCAAAAGAGCCGGGTGCTTGTTCCCATACGATGGCAGAAGGGCAATGCCATATTCAAGACATACCCGCAGGAAAACGGCGTCGTCGAGTTGAACCGCGTGAGCCACGGATTCACATTCTGCTCGGCGCAAATGAGCTACGACGCGCAGCAAAAGGCCTCACCGGAAACCAAGGCCCCGTGGCGCGAATGGCTTGCCGAACGCCTGAAGACACAGTCAAACGGCAAACCCGTCGGCTTCCTCTGGATTGACGTCACCCCCATCGCGGACGAGGTCAGGCAGATTCTGGCGCTGACGAAAATCGCCTCTCTCGTCGGCATCGTCCGCTTTACGGAGGAGGAGACATCCATGATAAACACCGTGGGTTCCTTCCTCAACGCCTACAAGACAGGAGGCCGCATCGCCATCCTCGTCTCCGACGACGGCAACGGATTCCTGAACCTTGAGCTAGCGCTGCTGTAGGTGGCGGCGCTGATAAGGTGCGGTTGGTTGCTTCCGCTTCTGGGAGAGGAGGAGTTGGGGAGATTTGGAGGGTATTGTTTTCGCAAACGCGGAGGAAAGAGAGTCACGGGGAAGCGGACCGCAGGCGCCTAGAGGCAGGCGCAGAGGCCGGGGAGGCAGGCGCGGATGGCGCGAATGCACTGGCGGTAGTCCGCGAGGGTCCCGCCGAAGGGGTCGGAGATGTCGCGGACAGGTTTGGGACCGTATTCCCCGAGCATGTGCACCTTTTCGGCCGCGAAGGGGAAGCGCCTGCGCAGTTCGGCGGCATGAGCCGAAGTCATGCCGATCAGAAGCGTGGCCGAAAATGCCAACGCGTCGGTCATGGAGCGAACCCTGTGGTTGGATATGTCAGCACCCATTTCCGAGGCCGCCAACACGGCCTCGGTGGTCGGAGGATCGCCGACTAATGCGTGAAGCCCCGCTGAAGACACGTTCCAGCCATCTGGCAAGAGTTCACGCGCCAGAGCTTCGGCCATCGGGCTTCGGCAGGTATTGCCCGTGCAGACGAAGACCAGGAGCTTCCGTGTGTTCCGTTCGTCGCGGACGGACATGGCGTCAGTGGATGATGCCGAAGCGCTTGGAGGTGAATGGCCAGTATACGAACGCGCCCGGCCCTAGAAGCTTTTTGGCGGGAACGGCGCCCCAGTAGCGTCCGTCATAGCTGTTGCCGGTGTTGTCGCCCATCCCGAGGTATTCGTCGGCGGCAAGAGCAATGGTGTCGTCGGCGGTACGCAGGGGCGAACGCGATGGCGCGGCGGAAGGAGGAACCGCACCTATCGGCTGGTAGCCGAGGTAGTTTGGATAACCGGCCTCGGGATGCGGTGCGGCTTCGCGCCGGACTATGCGTCCGATCGTGTACGGCTCGGAGACGGGCTTGCCGTCCACGAGAAGTTCAGGAGCGCGGATGCCTATCGTTTCACCTGGCAGTCCGACCATACGCTTGATGTAGTGCGTGCCCTGGGGGAGTCCCTTGATGCCGCCCGTGTTGAACACCATGACCTCGCCGCGGCGGGGCTTGCGGAAGTTCCAGAGAACACGGTTCACAAACACATGGTCGCCTGCGTGCGTCACGCCAGACCAGATCCTCTCCCCGGAGGCCACTGGCGCGTGGTTGCGGAGCTTCTGCGTAAATGGCTGCGGGCGCTCCATGATCGCGTCTGACGGCACATGGTAGAGTTTCCCGGCAATCTCAAACGACACATACCCGGGCTTCACCGTTGTCGGCACCTGGCGGACGGCGCCGCCGGCGACTACGCGGATGTCCGTGTACCAATCGCCAGTGACAAGCCACTTGAAGACCTTGAAAGGATGCCTGTCCCAGAATCCTGGTTCGAACTGGTCGCTCGAATAGATGCCGTAGAGCGTCGGCTGCATGGAGCCCGTCGGTATCTTGAAAGGCTCCAGAAAATAACAGCGGAAGGCAAAGGCGACGCAGATGGCCACGGCCAGAACCTCGAAGTTCTCCGCCAGGGCGTTCGGGTGAAGAGGCTTCCACGCGGTGCCAGGCCCTACGGCGTCGGAGAGGCCCTCCAGGGCCTTTTGCATCTCGCCGCATGTGCGTCCCTTACGGTATGTCTGCCGCGCGGAGTCAATGACATCGCAAAGGGCCCGGTCGTTGACCTCCCCTGCGACATCGCGCTGCATGTTGCGGATGGCGTTCGCCTGGCGGATCGCGCCCTTGAGCTGTGAGCGGGCGTTTCTATATTTGAAATATTCTGCAATCGACATGCTACAAGTATACCACAATCGGCCATTTGATGGCCGATTGTGGTATACTTGTTTTCGATATGGTCCCTCTTCTTTCAGTTGAAAACCTCCATGTCCGCTTCGACACGGACGAAGGATCGCTCCACGCCGTGGACGGCGTTTCGCTCTCGCTTTCGCGCGGCGAAGTCCTTTGCGTCGTCGGCGAATCCGGATGCGGCAAGTCGGCGCTAGCGATGTCAATCCCGCATCTGCTCCCGACGCCTCCGGCATCGTTCACTGCCGACAAAATGGAGCTCGACGGCGTCGACCTCCTCCATGTCGCCCCTCGCGAGCTTTGGTCCCTGCGAGGCAGTCGGATCGGCATAGTCTTCCAAGAGCCGATGACCGCGCTCTCGCCGCTACACCGTGTCGGCGACCAGATCGAGGAGGCCATACGGCTCCATCGCCCAATGCCCGCGCAAGGGCGCAAAAACCTGGCGCTGGAATGGCTGGACAAAGTCGGGATCTCCAACCCCGCCCGCGCCTATTCGGCGTGGCCTCACGAGCTCTCAGGCGGCATGCAGCAGCGCGTGATGATAGCCATGGCGCTTGTGAACGACCCCGACCTCGTCATCGCCGACGAGCCGACAACGGCTCTGGACGTGACAACGCAGGCGCAGGTGCTGGCGCTTATGCGGAGGCTGATTGGAAAGGAGAGCGGGCTGCTTCTCATCACGCACGACATGGGCGTCGTAAGCGAGATGGCGACACGCGTCGCCGTGATGTACGCCGGGCAGATTGTGGAGACGGCACCTTGCGACGAACTCTTCCACTCCCCCCGCCATCCATACACACGCGCGCTTCTCGCCGCCCTGCCTTCGTCCGCCACTCGCGGACGAAGGCTCCCCGCCATCCCCGGTTCGGTCCCCTCGCCTCTCGACTGGCCCGAAGGCTGCCGCTTCCGCGACCGCTGCGCCTTCGCGCGGCCGGAATGCGTGGCCCCGCCACCGGTGCGGGAGGCCGAATCAAACCATTTTTATTGCTGCGTACTTCCTTAGGATAACATACCATGAAAACTCTCAAGCCAGTAAGGATCGTCCAGTTCAAGAACAAGCCCGGCGCACCGCTGGAAAACGCGGCGCGCATGGTGAACATCATCGACAAGGCGCGCAAGGACGGCGTCGGCCTCGTCGTATTCCCGGATTGCGCAATCCAGGGAATCTACTCCGGGTTCAACGTGTTCAACTCCGCATTCGTCGAGGACTGCGTTGAGGCCGCGAAGCAAGTCGTCGCGGCGAGCGATGGCATTTCCGTCCTTTTCGGCGCGATGATTTGCGACAAGGAGGGAGTGCCATACGACCGCATCGTTTTCACCGAGGACGGACATGAAGTTGCCGCTGGCGATTTTGACGCCCCCGCCGAGCTTCTCTCGTCGTACAGCGGGAAATTCAGCATTGTCCCGTCCTACATGGTCAAATGCGAGGCAACTGAGCCAACCAGCAAACCTGACACAAAGTTCTTTGTGGTCTGCGACCATTGGTCATACGATAGATACAACCTCGACGAAACACACGCCGACCTTTCGGACATGGCCTTTGCGGCGAACCGCCCCGTCTTCTACGCAAACGCCGTCGGCATTCAGGACGAGAACAAGCTCGTCCACATCTACCGCGGCGACAGCGCCGTCTTTGACGCGCGTGGAAGGCGCGTCGCGCTGGCAACGCCCTTTGAGGAATGCGCGCTCACTATGTCCCCTGCCGACTGCGGCGGGAAATGCGCGATGCGCGAGGTTCCCATCGTCGACGAAGGCGTCGGGGAACTGGTTGAGGCCCTTCGCTACGGACTGCGCGAGATGATGGCCCAGACCGGCGTGAGGCGCATCGTCATCGGTGTGTCGGGAGGCATTGACTCCGCCGTCTCGACGGCCCTCTACGGCAGCATTCTGAAGCCGGAGGACATTCTCCTCGTCTCCATGCCGGGACCGTTCACCTCGGCGACAACGCGGGGCCTTGCGCACCAGCTCGCCCGCAATGTTGGCGCGCGCTTTGCCGAAGTCCCGATAGGGGAAAGCGTCGAGCTTACAAAACGGCAGTTCGCGGAACTCGTCACCGATGGCCCGAACGGGGCGATGGCCGGCGCGTGGAGCCTCTCGCCGTCTGCGGTCGAGAACGTCCAGGCGCGCGACCGCGGTAGCCGCATCCTCGCGGCGGCGGCGGCGGCCTTCGGGGGCGTCGTCAGCTGCAACGCGAACAAGGATGAATGCACCGTCGGCTACGGCACGATGTACGGCGATATCACCGGCTGGCTCTGCTGCCTCGGAGATCTCTGGAAGCAGGACGTGTACGACGTGGGCCGCCACCTCAACGACAAGGTCTACAGGCGCGAAGTCATTCCCGATGGCATCTTCAAGGTCAAGCCCTCCGCCGAACTCAGCGAGAAGCAGGCCGTCGAGAAGGGCCTTGGAGATCCGCTCGTCTACCCGTACCACGACGCCCTGTTCCGCGCCTGGGTGGAAGGTTCAATGGCGCCAGTCGACATTTTGAAATGGCACCTTGACGGCGAACTTGAGGAAAACCTTGAATTGGACGGCATCGACGTCGCCAAGCTCTTCCCGACGGCGGCGGAATTCATCGCGGACCTTGAGCGCTGGTGGAACCTCTACTGCGGCCTGTCTGTGGCGAAACGACTTCAAGCGCCACCAACGCTCGTCGTAAGCCATTTCCCGCTGGGTTCCGTCACATCGTCGCAGAACGGCCCCTACTACGGAAGCCGCTATCTGGAGCTGAAGGCGAAGGCGCTTACTTCTTGCAGCGAATGACGTTCGAACGGGTCTTCCCGTCCTTGCTGACTATGACGAAAGCGCAATCGGTTGCACGCGAGAACACCGTCGGCGACCAACCGTTGTAGCCGTCATGGACGTTCTTCAAATCGCGTGTGCGCCGACTGGTGCTGACCCAGTCGAATTTGCCGCCGACCCATTTGCCCCCGGAATAGCAGAAGAGGCAGGCCACAGTTTGCGAATAGTCGGAGGAGGAGGTGGCGCCCAGGTTTTCACATCCGCCGCTCTTCCAGGAATACGACATGCCGCTGTTGTTGACCTTAAGTCCGCAGATGCGCGGTTGCGCCCCTAGTTTTGCCTGCTCCCCCTTGAATCCTCCATAAGTCCACTGGAGGAGTGAGAAGTCGACCTCGTCGGCGGAGGTGTTAGCCGGAGTGGAGGCGGACGGGGTAGACGGAGCGGAGGTTGACGGAGTTGTTGACGTTGAAGTGGTGTTGGAGCTGGAGTATCCTGGCGATTTTACGCGAATCACGTTCGTGCGGGCGCTTCCGGTCTTGTTCAAAATGACGAATGCGTATTCCTCCGCCTTTGAAAGCACCCCGCTGGACCAGCCTTTGTATTGGTCCACGATGTTCTTGAAGCTCGGCGACTTGTTGTTCGTGCTGATCCAGTCAAACTTGCCGCCAGTCCATTGGCCGCCGGAGAGGCAGAAGAGGCATGCAACGCAGGAGGCGTCAGTCTCCGAAGAAGCGCCAAGATCCTGGCAGCCACCGTTCGCCCAGGAGTACGACACCCCAGAATTGGAGGCCTTGAGGCCCGAAATGCGCGCCTGGTCGGATAGCTTTGCCAAAGCACCGTTGAATCCGCCGTAGACCCATTTGAGCTGGGCGAAATCAACTTCGTCGCCGGGCAGGGCCGGGGACGACGCCGTAGGGGTTGCCGAAGTGGCCGAAGCGGAATTGGCGTCCCACAGGGCGTAGAGCTTGATCGTGCGGCCAGCTTTCGTCAAATTTTTCACGGAGGCCTTGTCCTTGAACTTCAACGGGCCGTTGGACTTCGTGGCCCAACCCGCGAAGGAATATCCTTGCCTTTTGAATCTGTTCGCCGAAAGCTTCAAGGCATTGCCATACGTGTGTTTCTGCAACGCCATTGAACCTGATCCGCCGTTCGCAAAGAAGGCGACAAGGTAGTTCTGCACGGCCCACTGGGCATAGAGCGTGGTTGTCTTACCTCCTTTCGCGAGGTTTTTGACGGACTGGCCGTCCTTGTATGTCACAGTTCCGGTCTTTGAGGCAGACCAGCCAATGAAGACATATCCCTTGCGGGTGTAGCGGTTTGCCGAAAGCCTGGCCACCTTGTTCACATTGAACTTCTGAGAGGACATTTTCCCTTTTCCGCCATTGGCATTGAAATAGACCCTGTATGTTGTCGGGGTCTTGGCGTATACCACGGCCGGCAAAGTGAAAAGAGCAAAAAACACCGTCAAGGCGGCGTATCTTAGTGTCGTCTTCATGGATTATGGAGGGAGGGTGAGAGGAGTCGGACTCTACCTAATGATCGTCTGGTGTCGGGAATGTGAAGAGAATCTCGCCAGGAAAGAGCTTGCGGTTTTCGCGTGCGACGCGGATTACGAACTCATCGTCATTGACGAAGCGGTCCTGGTCGCGGCGAAGCTCGGAGAGCTCCTCGTTTTTTGCGGCATTCTCTGACTGGAGACGCGCGCGATGGGCCATGGCCTCGCGGTACGCCTTGAATTGGGGCTCGTTGAAGCGAAAAGCGCAGACGGCCGTCAGTAATAGGACGACCACCGCGACGATTGAGAGAATTTTGCTTCCTACTGAACCCGTCATAGTATGAACAAGTGCATGCGTCTAACAAGCAGACAATATGAATATACGAAAAATCCAAGCGGCTTGCAAGTTTTTTTTGCGGAAACGCAAAAAAACTTGCAAGCCGCTTGGCTACAGCCGCGATTTGCCCGGTCTGCCGATTGGATAAACGCTGAAGCCGATGTCGTAGAGGGCGTCCACATCCAGAATGTTGCGGCCGTCAAAAAGAAACGCCGGTTTCTCCATCGAGGCGTAGATACGGCGGTAGTCGAGCTCCTTGTAAAGTTCCCACTCCGTCATAATCGCAACGGCATGGGCGCCTTCGGCCGCCTTGTATGGGTCTGGCTCGTAGGTGATGAGATCCTGCGGCAAATCGGCCAAGTCGCGCCGCGCATTGTCGAGCGCCTTGGGATCCGTGACCACGACGTGGGCGCGTTCCTCGATCAGTTCGCGCGTCACGTAGAGCGCCGGAGTCTCACGCGTGTCGCCGGTGTCGGCCTTGAAGGCGAAGCCGAAGAGAGCTATGCGCTTGCCGACGATCGTGTTGAACATTTTGGAAATCATGTTCGAGACGAAGCGCGTCCGCTGGTGCGCGTTCATCGAGACGACCTGCTCCCAGTAGGCTGCGACTTCCGGCAGGCCGAAATGCTCGCAGAGGTAGACGAGGTTGAGGATGTCCTTCTGGAAGCACGAGCCGCCGAAGCCGATTGAGGCGTGGAGGAACTTCGGGCCGATGCGCTTGTCCATGCCAATGGCGTGGGCGACCTCCTCGACGTTTGCGCCGGTCTCCTCGCAAAGCGCGGCGATGGAGTTGATCGAGCTTATGCGCTGCGCGAGGAAGGCGTTTGCCGTGAGCTTGGAGAGCTCGCTGGACCAGACGTTCGTCGTGAGAATGCGTTCGCGGGGCACCCAGTGGGCGTAGAGCGAGACGACCTCCTCGACCGCCGCTCGCCCGCGCTCGGTCTCGGGGCCGCCGATTAGAACGCGGTCAGGGTTGAGAAGATCCTTTATTGCCGTGCCCTCGGCGAGGAACTCGGGATTGGAGAGGACATCGAAATGCACATGCTCCGCGTTGGCGTTGAGGATTCGCTCCATCGCCTCCGCGGTGCGGACGGGAAGCGTCGACTTCTCGACGACGATCTTGTCGGAGTGCGAGCATTCGCGTATCTGGCGGGCCGTCTTCTCCCAGTATTGGAGATCGGAGGCCTTGCCGGCCCCGATGCCGAACGTCTTGGTGGGCGTGTTGACGCTAACAAAGATGATGTCGGCCTCGGCGATGGCGGAGGCGACGTCCGTGGTGAAAAACAGATTGCGCCCTATCGCGGATTTGACGACCTCGTCGAGTCCTGGCTCGTATATCGGGAGGTTGTCCGTCTGCCAGTCGGCAATCCTCTTGGCGTTGATGTCCGCCACCACGACCTTGACCTCGGGACATTTGCTGGCGATCACGGCCATCGTCGGGCCACCGACATACCCGGCGCCTATGCAAAGCACTTTTTTCACGAATTCCATTTTTCCTCCGGAAAAGACATCTCTTATTCTACCACAAGTGCGACGTATGCCGCACTTGTGATAAAATATATGGTGATTTTCCAATGAAAGGACTGAAAGCACCATGATCAGGAAACCAGTTGCAATCATCATCCGCGACGGCTGGGGCCTCAACCCCCGCGCCGACGGAAACGCCGTCTTCATCGCCAAGACCCCGAACATCGACCGCTACAAGTCGCGCTATCCCTGGACGCGCCTCGCCTGCTCGGGCGAGGCCGTCGGCCTGCCCGACGGATACCAGGGCTCCAGCGAGGTCGGACACCTCAACATGGGCGCGGGCCGCGTCGTCATCCAGGAACTCAAGCGAATCGACGACGGCCTCTCCTCCGGCGAGCTTTTCGAGTCGCCCAAGTGGAAGAAGCTCATCGCCGACTGGAAGGCGAACAACTCGTCGTTCCACTTCATGGGCCTCCTCCAAGACGAAGGCGTCCACGCACACCAGGAACATCTCTTCAAGTTGATGCGCCGCGCACGCGCGGAGTTCCCCGAAGGCAAAATCGTTATCCACCCGTTCCTTGACGGACGCGATACGCCTCCGCGTTCCACACTGGAGTACATCGCACGGCTCAAGACAGAAATGGAGGCCATCGGCAACTGCACCATCGGCACAATCATGGGCCGCTACTACGGCATGGACCGCTCCAAGAAGTGGCCGCTCACGGACGAGGCCTTCGCCTGCTTAGTCGACGCCAAGGGCCGCCGCGCCGCCTGCCCCGTCGAGGCCGTCAAGGCCTCCTACGCATCCGACAAGACGCCAGATGGACAGGAAATGTACGACGAGTACATCCCCTGCCACGTCATCGGAGACTACGCCGGCGTCCGCGACGGCGACGTCATCATGCACACCAACTACCGCCAGGACCGCGCCATACAGCTCACCCAGGCATTCGTTTCCGACAACTATCCGGGCACACGCGCCCGCCGCCCGAAGGTCACCTACCTCGGCTTTACGCGCTACTGGGACGAGTTCGAGGACTACCTCCTCGGCGCAATGGGCGCCGGCGGCGGCATGGACAACCTCCTGGGCGAGGTCGTCTCCAAGGCCGGCCTCCGCCAGCTCCGCATCGCGGAAACCCAGAAGTTCCGTCACGTCACGAGCTTCTTCAACGGCAAGTCCACGGTCCCCTCCCCCGGCGAGGACCAGGTCGACATCCCCAGCCGCTTCGACCCCGCGACCTTCGCGACGCACCCGGAGATGGACGCCTACAACGTCACGGACGAACTTCTCCGGCGCCTCGAGGACAACCCCTACTCGCTTATCGTCGTCAACTTCGCGAACGGCGACATGGTCGGCCACACGGGCGTGCTTGAGTCCGCGGTCAAGGCCATCGAAATCGTCGACGAGTGCGTCGGCAAGGTCGTGGACCGCCTCCTAGAGCTCGATGCCGAAATCCTCATCACCGCCGATCACGGCAACTCCGAGCAGATGGTGGACTACAAGACCGGCATGACCAAGACGAGCCACACGCTCAACGAGGTCGAGTGCATCTACGTCGCCAAGGACGCCCCGGGCACGACTCTTGCACCGGAAGGGAAGCTCTGCGACATCGCCCCGACGGCCCTTGCTCTTCTCGGCATCGACGTCCCGGCAGAAATGACGGCCAAGAACCTCATAGTCGCCCGTCCCTCCTGGCAGGCCTAGCGGCACTCCCACATGCCCATCTGGTGGAACAGGCACACTTCCCATTCCGGAGGCCGCATGGCCCCCTTGCTGGCGGTGTGCCTGTTCATTCTCGGTATCGCGCCCAGCATCTCCGAGGCGATTCCGATCTACCAGTCGTACAAGTTCCAGCGCAACTCGGAACGCCCCGTGCGACGCGAGACGCGCTTCATCATCCTCCACACGACGGAGGGGCCCGCAAAGGGATCCGGCGAGAAGCTCAAACGCTACGGCGAGGCCCATTACATGATCGACGAGATCGGCCGGGTCTACGAAGTGGTCCAACTCAAGCGCGTCGCATACCACTGCGGGCTGTCAATGTGGAACGGCAGGACGAACCTTGACGAATGTTCTATCGGAATCGAGATGGTCGGGTATCACAACAAGGACCTCACGACCGCCCAGATCACATCGTTAAAGACCCTTATCGCCGAGCTGAAACGCAACTACCCCGGAATCTCCGACGAGCGCATTCTGACGCACTCCATGGTCGCGTACGGATCGCCCAACCAATGGCACAAGCGCAGCCACCGCGGGCGGAAGCGCTGCGGCATGAAGATGGCGGGCTCCTCCCTCCGCTCACGGCTCGGAATCCGCGCCAAGCCCGCATACGACCCGGACGTCAAGGCCAGACGCCTTGTTGTCGCGGACAAGGAGCTCTTCGCCATTCTCTACAGCAGGGCGACATCCGCCGCCGCCGAGAAAAAGGCGGAGGACAAGTACAACAAGACCGACGGCGACAACGTCGTCGGGCCGCGCCGTTCCGCATGGGACATCGCGCGCGACGCCTACAACGCCCCGACCACCAAGTACATTTTCCCCAACGGCACCCAAAAGACCGGCGACAAGATAACCGACTGGAAGTCCATGCCACGCGGCACGAAGGTCATCGTCGGCGACGGCGGCGACACTCCCAAAACCTCCACCAAACTCCCCATCTCCCCCTCCAAACCTTCTTCCACCTCCAAGCCTTCTACCGCTTCAACCTCCAAACCAGCAAACGGACAAACAACCAACCCGTCAACCCGTCAAACCGGGAAACCGTCAAACCAACAAACGGATAAACAAACAAACGGACAAGTGAATAAACGAGAAAACGGTTCAACGGTTCAGCGTTCAAACGGTTCACCGACTGACAACGTGATCGGCCCAGGCCGTTCCGCGTGGGACATCGCCAAGAACGCCTACAACGCCGCCTCGACCGTCTACATCCTTCCAGACGGCACCCGCAAAACCGGAGCGGAAATCACCGACTGGAAGTCACTGCGCAAGGGCACCCAGGTGATCGTAGCCTCCCTCGACGGCGACGCCGGAACGAACGGGCTCTTCACGGCGGCGACAGTCGCCATGGCCGGCGAGGCCGCCAAAGACCTCATAGACGCGCTCGTCGGCGACAACTGGAACGCCACGAACACATTCTACATCACGCCGTCGGGAGCATACTTCAGCGGCTCGGAGCTGACAAAGGAACGCCTTGCCGCATTCGAGGAGGGCACAAAGGTCCTTTCCGGCTATCGCATGACCGGCCCGCTCACTGCGGGGACGCTTCTCTGGAACCTTGCAGGCGACGCCTGGAACAAGCCCGACACATACTACCTTTTCCCAAACGGCTCCGTGCAATCCGGCGACAAGGTCAACGCGGGCAAACTCCCGCTCAACACGCTGATTTTCCTGAAGGAGCGAAAGTAGCGAGGCTGCCATGGCGGAACCGACGGGAAAAGACGCAATCGCCATCGTGGGCATGTCCTGCCGCTTCGCCGGTTGCGCCGATTTGCGCGCGTTCTGGCTTCGAATTCTCTCCGGGGAGCCGGCGTTTTCCGACAGTTCCGACCCAGACGCCCGGCGCTTCATGGCGCGCGACGCCTCGCAGTTCGGCCATCTTCCCACAGTTCGCGGCGGCTACCTCCAGGACCTATGGCAGGCCTCCCCGTCCGCCATCGACCTGCCAGCCGCCGCGCTCCAGTCGGCCAATCCGGAATTTGCGCTCGCCTCCGACCTCGTGCAGCAGGCGCTTAAGAGCGCAGGGGACTCGGTCAAGTCCGTCGCGCACGACCGCATCGGCCTCATCGTCGGCCACGCCCCGCAGATGGACTCCGCCGCCGTGAACTGGGTCCAGCACGGCCTCGTCGTGGACCAGACTGTCGACCTCGTGCGCCGCTGCTTCCCACACGGCAGCACGGAGCAGTTCGAAGCGCTCCGCGCCAACCTCGTCGCCTCTCTCCCGCAATACGACTCGCGCAACGCCTACGTCCTCTTCAGCCACGCCATACTTCCGCTTCTGACCGAGCATTTCGACATATCCGGGCCGGCCACGGCAGTCAATGCCGGCGGTGTCTCCGCCCACCTCGCCGTCGTCGCAGCAGTCGACACCCTTCTTGCCCGACGCGCCGACATCGTCATCGCGGGCGGTATCCAGGGTGTAGTCTCGCCGCAGTACCTGATGCCGTACGCAAAGCTCGGTCTCCTCTCAAAATCAGACGCCATGCACCCCTTCGGACAGGACGCCGATGGCCTCCTCCTAGGCGAAGGCGGCGGCTTTGCCGTCCTCAAGCGCCTTGAAGACGCCATTCGCGACGAAGACCGCATTTTCGCCATCATCCGCGCGGGTGCCTCCACGGCAGGCGGCAACGTCACGAAGAACGGCGCATCGCTCACCGCCCTGTACAAGGCCGCATGCCGCAGGTCCGAGATCGACCCAGCCTCAGTGAGACTCGTCGAAGGCGAAGGCTCCGCATTGCCTGCCCAGGACAAAGACGAAGTCCGCTCAATCGCCGCCGTCTATCCAGACGACAAGCGGCCCGGACCGGGCACGGTGGCGCTCGGCACTGTCAAGGGCCTCATCGGCCATACAGGTCCCGCATCCGGCGCAGCCGGACTCATAAAGGCCGCGCTCTCGCTCTACCACCGGGTCATTCCCCCTTCGCAGGAGGCTGGACGCCCCAACGCCCAGCTCAAGCTCGCCGAGACGCCCTTCTACCTGAATCTCGCCCCGCGCCCCTGGATCCACAACGACCAGGGTTTCCCGCGCCGCGCCGCCGTCACCGCGCTCACCTTCGACGGCTATGCCGCTTGTCTGGTTCTTGAACAGTTCCGGGGGACGAGATGAAGAAGCGCATCAACGTCCACAACATCCTCCAAAGTGAAATCGTCGTCCTAGGGGCCGACGAGATTCCACTCATCACGGACAAGATCGACCGCCTCGCGAACTACATCGATAAAACCCCCGCCCCAGTCCTGCGTGACATCGCCTACACCTCAGGCCTCGACGCAAAGGGTGCGCTTGCAAAG
>JAEEGG010015418.1_pt1 | contig 16033 bp, 10 predicted proteins | sample 9134161 | NCBI WGS metagenome assembly JAEEGG01 (sample SAMN16246543, study PRJNA631951) | gut metagenome | biome: gut microbiome; feature: rumen; material: CR-attached | host: Bos | place: Iran: Karaj | collected 2018-10
TCAGCTTGTCAAAAAAGTCCGTCGGACTTCTTTGACAAGCTGAGACGGGGCGGACCCTGCCAGGGTCCGCCCCGTCTGTGTGTCTGTATCGTACCTTCCGCGTTATGCGCGGCTTACACGCCGGGGGCAAAGCCCGCGGCGTCCGCCAGAGGCTCCATGGTCTCCGGGCTGTCCACCACCAGGCACTTCAGCGCGGCTATGCTCCCGCTGTTATGCATGGGGATGTCCACGCTGTCGGTGCCGGCGGCCAGAACGCCGGTCCTGACGCACAGGAAGCGGCCGTTTGCGTCATAGGCGGCCAGGAATACCTGCCGGTCGGCAGAGGCGGCGATCGCCGGCTTCACCTTGACGGCAGCGGTGAAATCGCCTGCGGGAATACCGGCGAGCTCGCCGGCCCGCTTGCCGTCCACACGGATCACGGCGTCGCGGGGATCCACGATGACGTAGGTGGAGCAGTGCTCGATCACGAAGGAGGCGACGCCGTCCTTGACGGTGACGTTGCTCACAAGCTCCAGCTCACCGGTGACCTCGTTCATGTACATGAGCTCGTAAACGCCGTCGTCCAGGTCCACAGGGATCTGAATGGCAGCGGGGGCGGGCAGGGGACCGTCGTGGGCAAAGTCCACGCTGTCCGCCTGGACAAACTGCGCCAGAGCCGCGGCGGCGGGGGAATCGGCCTTGTCCAGCTCGATGAGCATATCGCTCACCGCGATGCCCTTGGTCTCCTCCGTGATGTCCGTTCCGGTGAAGGTCCAGCTGTAGCTCAGCTCGCCGAGGCCGTCGGAGAAGATATAGCTCAGGTCCTTGCTCTGGCCGATGAGGTTCAGGTACAGCTGCCGCTGGATGTCCTCGGGCACGGAGGCATTGTTCGCCATGTCGGCGTAATACCGCAGGGCAATGACGGGGTCCTCAGAGACTGCGGCCAGGATCTCGTTGATATCGCAGCTCTCCACGACGCCCTCCGCGGACAGGACCCGCTTGGCCGCGGTGAGGGTGAAGGTGGCGGTATAGTCCCCGTCCACCGTGCGGGCGGTGATCTCCGTGGAGCCCGCCTTTTTGCCCTGGATGACCAGCAGCGCGGAGGTGGTGCTGTCCATGATCTCCGCCACGGAGGGATCGGCGATCTCCCAGATGACGCTGCGGTTTGTGGCGTTCACGGGGTCCACCTGCACAGGGAAGCTGCGGATCCTGCCGACGGGGATGGTCAGGTCTTCGCCCAGGGTGACGGAGGTCACGGGGATCACGTCGTCGTCCGGCTTGTAATCCGCGGCCCGGGCGGCGATGGAGGCGGCAAAGCTGGACATGGCGTCGGAGACGTCGTCCCGGATATCGATGAACGCGCCGCCGGTGCCGGCGGTGAGGATCCGGTAATCCATGTAGTACTGCTTCTCCGTGACCACGGAGGTGATGATCCCGGCGTCGGAGAGGCGGGTCACCAGCTCCTGCATGCCCTTGATGCCCCGGTTGTTGTAGCACCAGTAGTTGGCGTCCGTGAGCAGGAAGACGAACTTCATGGCATTGGAGTTGAAGCGCATGATGTCCGGATCCAGCAGGCAGCCCAGGGCGTCCACGACGGATTCGGGCGTGTCGCCGCCGCCGTCCACGTACAGACGGGCAATGGCGTTCTTCAGCTCATCCACATCCCCGTTGGCGAACCATACGGAATGGGCGGAGGAGGCGTGCACCCGGGTGGAGGCAAAGCCGTCTGCCATCACGTCCTTGTAATCGATCAGGGAGATGCGCAGGGTGGCGCCGGTCTCCGTCAGGGCGTCCACAAAGCCCTGCAGGGCGTCCCGGACGTTGGAAATTTCGTCGGTCATGGAGCCGGTGGTATCCACCACCAGGGCCAGGTTGATCATTTTGCCCCGCAGGTCCATGCCCTTGAGACCGTCATACCCCGCGGCAGCGGGCTCGGTGGGGGATACGCGGATGACGTATTTGCCTGCGCGCCGGTCATAGGTCCGGCTGTAGACCGTATAGGTCGTGCCTGCGGTGAGGGTGCAGCAGACCTTGAAGTTGGAGCCGCTTCCCTCGTCGTCGCTGTTCCAGAGGCTGCTTCCCCGGTCGTTCGTCACGTTGGCCCAGGTGTCGCTGCTTCCCTCGGCATAGAACCAGTAATCCCCGTCCGCCTCCGGCGTGAAGGTCACGACGCCGCTGTTCGGGGTCCCGTCGTATTCCATCTCCACCGGCACATCCGGAACGGCGGCCGTCAGATCGGCAGCCCCCAGGACCGGCACGGAGATGGAGGCGGAGGCATCCCCCGCCGTCACGGTGAGGAGGTTCTCCCCGCCGGGCGTGAAGGAGGAGTATCGATAGGTCAGCAGACCGGAATAGTAGGGCAGAGTGATGACCGTGCCGTCCGCAAAGGCCGCGGTGATCTCCAGGATGGAAAAGACGGTTTCCGCGCTGAAGTCGTAGTGATCCGCAGCGGCATACGACCAGCTGCCGGCATCCGGATCGCCCATGACCAGGGCCGCGTCCGGACGGACCAGGGAGAGGGCCAGGGAGGCGATGGGTCCCGATCCGGTGACGCAGAAGGTGAAGCCGCCGGCGTTGGCGCCGGAGGACGCCACGGGATAGAGAACGTAGGTCTCGCCCGCTGCCAGCGCATATGTATTCCATACGCCGGCGCCGCTGTCATATTCCGTCTTGCGCTTGACGTCCGCGCCCGCGGCGTCCAGCACCTGTAAGCGCGAGGGCATGTCGCTTTTCGTGAAAACGGCGTAGTCCCCGTCTGCGTCGGGGGTGAAAAGCACGGCGGAGGAATAGCTCTCCCCGTCATAGAACAGCTCCATGGGGACCCCCGCTGCGGCTTCGGGCACGTTCAGCTCCCGGAGATACTCCGCCAGGGACTTCACGGGCACGTCGATGCTTGCGGAAACGCCGGGGAGCCTGGCGGTGACGGTCACGGTGTTCCCGGCTGCGGCGCCCGGGGTCCATGCGCTGCAGTCATAGCTGTAAACCAGCTCGTTCCGGGGGTCGTCCTTCCCGTCTGGGAGGGAGATCACCGTGCCGTCCTCATAGACGGCGGTGACGTTCAGGGCAGCCTTCACCACGGCGTCTCCAAACTGATAGTAGCTGACGTCCGCGCCCGAAGCAGGATCGTGCCGGGTTTCCCAGTAGCCGGAGGTGGAGATATGCATATAGCCGGGGTAGGTCACGCCGGTGACCAGCCCGGCGTCCTCGTCCAGGCTCAGGCGCAGCTCGCTGATGTTGGGCAGCCGGGTCGCGGTGACGGTAAAGCTGCCGGTTTCGGTGTAGCTGTAGGTCCGGGCGACCACCGCGTAGGTCTGGCCCGCTTCCATGGCCGTCTGCACGCTGAAGTGTCCGTCTTTTCCGCCGTAGTCCGCGGAGATGATATGCCGGCCGATACCGTCGTAGATTTCCCCGTAGGTATCCAGGGGACCGCCTTCGGCGGTGAAGACGTAAATGCCGCCCACTTCGGGGGTGAAGTAGAACAGCCCGGAGGCAAAGTCGCCCTGATAGTCGACCGCCTGGGGCGTATCCAGGGCGAGGGAGGGACGGCCGGCGAATTTCTCCATGAAGGAGATGATCGGAATGTTGATCTTGGCCGAGGCGCTGCCCCGCTGGGCATATACGGTGAAGGTGTTCTCCGTGCCGCCGGAAGCCCAGCGCCGGCAATCGTAATCATAGTAGGCTTTGTCGGAATCGGAGCCCATCAGATCCAACACGGCGGAGGTGCCGTCGTCGAAGAAGGCGGTGACGGTCACCCGGGCCAGCAGCACCGAGGGGCTGAAATAGAAATAGGGTACGTCCTTCTCCAGGCCGTAGTCATAGTAGGTGTACCAGGAGCCGCAGTCTCTGTCGCCGATGTACAGGGCCTCCATGCCCTCGTTCAGCGTCAGGGTGAAGCTGACGATATCCGGGATCCGGACGGCGGTGACGGTATAGCTGCCGCTCAGCGCTTCCTCGTACCGGCGGGTCATCAGCACGTAGCACTTTCCCGCCTCCAGCTCCAGATACAGCATGAAATTGCCGTTTTCGCCGCCGGAGCCGGAGGAGTTGAGAAACGTTCCGTCGCTGTCGTAGATCGCGGCGTAGGTGCCGAGTGTCTCCTCGGAGGCGGCGGTGAAGGTGTACTGGCCGCTCATGGCCGGGGTGAAGAGCAGGACGCAGGGGGTCGTGCCGTCATACTCCACCGGGGAGGGGGTATTCAGACCCATCACCGGAGCGGAGCCGTATTTATCCATAAAGGTCATGATGGGGATGCTGACGCTCACGGTCTTGCCGCTGGAATCCAGGGTGACGGAGAAGGTGTTCGCCCCGCCGGGGGTCCACTGCGTACAGTCGTATTCAATGGTCACGGAACTGAAATCCTCGGGATAAACGGGATCGTATACGACTGTGGATCCGTCGTCCGCCGTGCCGGTGATGTTCACGATCTGCAGGATGCGTTCCCGTTTGAAGGAGAAGTAGGGGACATATTCGCCAAGGTCATAATCCCAGGTCCTGTACCAGCTGCCGTTGTCCCCGCCCATCACCAGGGGAGAAATACCGGGCTTCAGCGTCATGCTGATGTCGGTGACGGCGGCTAACCGCACCGCGCTGACGGTGTAGCTGCCCTTGAGGCCGCTGCTGTAGAGCCTGGTCAGCAGCACGTAGGTGGTCCCGCCGGTGAGGGTCGTTTTGATGCTGAAGTTGTTGCCTTCCCCTGCGTCGTCATTGTCGGCAACGAAGTTGCCGTCGCTGTCCACCAGCTGAGCCCAGGTATCCAGGCTGCTCTGGGAGGATATGCGGTATACGCCGTCCTCGGCCGGGGTGAAGAGCAGCGCGCCGGACAGGGCTGTGCCGTCATAGTCCACGTCCGCGGCGGCGTCCAGCGTCAGTACGGGACTGCCGGCATACACGGAAAAGTCCCATTCCTCCATGAGCTGCAGCTCCGGCTCCGGGCCCTTGACGGGCTCCGCTGCCGCTGCGGGGGAAGGCAGTGCCTCCGGCTCCGCCGGGAGCGGGAGCTCCTCACGCCCCGCCGGCTCCTCCTGACCATCCGCCAGGGCCGGAACGGCCGCGAGGGCGAGCAGCAGGCAAAGACTCAGGAGCATTGCCAATAAACGTCTCAGTTTCATGTTTGACCCTCCTGTCTGTATGATCCGGATATGACGGTCCGGTCCCTGTCCGCCCCGGGACGGGAGCTTTCCCGCCGCCGGACGGATCTGCACAGGGAGCGGATCCGCCTGTCGTCATTTGCTGCCTTACTGTTTTTACCTTATCACACACCCCCGTGCTTTTCAATAGATAAGTACGGCTTTCCGCCCCGCATGTTGTGCAGAACAACAGGCTGACCGTTGACGGGGCGGTGCGCGTCGTGTAGAATACATGACAGTGAGTGACAAAGCGGAAAATCGTATGGGGAGGATATTCGACAATGAAGATCACAAAGGTGGAGGTCATGGAATTCGTCTGTGAGGGCAAGCCCTTCTTCCGGGTCATCGGCTGCCGCGTCCACACGGACGAGGGGATATACGGGGACGGAGAGGCCGCCCTGTCCTACGGAGTGGGGGCCAGCGCGGCCTTCGGCATGGTGAAGGACCTGGCAAAGCTGGTCATCGGCATGGACCCCATGGAAAACGAGGTCGTCTGGCACAAGCTGTACCGCACCACCTTCTGGGGCCAGGCGGGGGGACCCGTGGTATACGCGGGCATCTCCGCTCTGGACGTGGCCCTGTGGGACATCAAGGGCAAGGCCCTGGGGCAGCCCATCTACAAGCTCCTGGGGGGCAGGTTCCGGGGGGACCTGCGCTGCTATGCCAGCCAGATCCATCAGGGCTTCGGCCCCGTGCATGAGGTGAAGAAAACGCCGGAGGAGTACGGGGAGATCACCCGCAAGGTGGTGGCGGAGGGGTACGACGCCGTGAAGGTGGACTTCCTCTGCTTCGACGAAAACGGCAGGAGCTATACCTATGAGGAGCGGAAGGGGCTGCTCACCCCCCATGTCATGCAGACCTTTGAGGAGCGGCTGGCCGCCGTCCGGGAGGCCGCCGGGCCGGACGTGGACATCATCATTGAAAACCACTCCAATCTGGACGCCCTCAGCGCCATCCAGGTGGCGCAGATGGCGGAAAAGTACCGCATCCTGTACTTCGAGGAGCCCAACAGCCCCAACGTCAAGACGTCCAAATTCATCTGCGAGCATATCAACATCCCCCTGGCCAACGGGGAGCGCATCTTCTCCCGCTGGCAGTACGCCCCGTTCTTTGAGAACATGGCCCTGCAGATCGCCCAGCCGGATATCGGCACCTGCGGCGGCCTTACGGAGGCGAAGAAGATCTGCGACCTGGCCCATATCTATGACGTGATGATCCAGGCCCATGCCTGCGGCAGCCCCATCAGCTCCACCGTGGCCCTGCATCTGGAAACGGCCATCCCCAATTTCATCATCCATGAGCACCACCTGTGCTTCCTGCATGACTATAACCGGGCCCTCTGCACCATGGACTACCAGCCGGAGAAGGGGCGCATCAAGGTCCCGGAGCTCCCCGGCCTGGGGAATGAATGGTCGGAGCAGGCCATGGCCGGCGCCATCCGGTGCGTCGTGCAGTGAGGGGAGGAAGCGGCATGAAGATCACCAGCATAGACGTTTTTGCCCTGAAGCCCCGGTTTATGCCCCAGGCCATGCGGGGCGTCGTCTGCCGCATCAATACGGATACGGAGATCTACGGCTACGGGGAGGCCGCCGTCAGCTACGGCAAGGGCTCCATGGCGGGGTTCCATATGATCAAGGAGCTGGCGCCTCTGCTCCTGGGCCAGGACCCCCTGCGCACGGAGTGGCTGTGGGAGCGCATGTTCATGGATACCTTCTGGGGCCAGAGCGGCGGACCCATCTTCTATTCCGCCATGAGCGCCGTGGATATTGCCCTCATGGACATCAAGGGCAAGGCCTTCGGGGTGCCCTGCTGGCAGCTCATCGGCGGCAAATACCGGGACAGGGTCCGGGCCTACGCCAGCCAGCTCCAGCTGGGATGGCCGGAGGACGAGGCCAGGGGCCTGCGCATCGCCGTCACGCCGGAGGACTATGCCCGGGAGGCGGAGTGCGCCCTGAAGGAGGGGTACACCGCCATCAAGACGGACTTCACCTGCGTGGGCCCGGACGGGCGCATGCGGGACCACGATACCATGCGGGGCATCGTGAGCCGGGAGATGATCGACACCGCCTGCGCCCGGCTGGAGGCCACCCGGAAGGCGGTGGGCCCGGACGTGGACATCATCGTGGAGTGCCACAGCCATACGGACGCCATAAGCGCCGTGCAGTACGGCCAGGCCATCGAAAAATACGGCATCTATTATTTCGAGGAGGGCACATATCCCCTGAATACGGATACGGCGAAGAACTGCGCAAGAAAGGTGAACATCCCCATGGCCAACGGGGAGCGCATCTATACCCGCTGGCGCTATCTGCCCTTCCTGCAGGATGATTCCATCCAGGTGATCCAGCCGGAGATCGCCAACTGCGGCGGCATTACGGAGTGCAAAAAGATCTGCGACCTGGCGCATCTCTATGACGCCTCGGTGCAGATCCATGTCTGCGGCAGCCCCATCAGCCTGGCGGCGGCCCTGCAGGTGGAGGCGGCCATCCCCAACTTCCAGATCCATGAAAACCACGTGATCAACAAGCTCCTCTTCACCCGGGAGCTGGGAAAGACGGACATGGCGGCGGTGAACGGGGATTTTCTCATCCCCGATACGCCGGGCATCGGGCAGGAGCTTTCGGAGTACGCCCTGCAGACCGCCTATCATGAGACCGTACGGTAACTGTACATAACAGGGAGGAATACGCAATGCTGACGCTGGAACAGATCCATGACATCGGCAGGGAGCTGGAGAGCATCTACTGCCTGAAAAACGCCCCCATGGCCATCCGCCTGGTGGACCGGGACGAGATCCCGGAGGACTGCGTGCAGCCCTCCGCCCAGGGCAGGCACTATGCCCTGTGCCAGACCCTGTCCTATGTGCGCCGCACCCGGAAGGCCCAGGCCATCTTTCCGGAGGATCACTGGTGCCTGTGGCCCGTGATCAACTTCCGCCTCCGGGAGCTGGATGAGAAGGACAAGCGCTACGTGGGCAGCGGCTATTTCATCCGGGACCGGGAGCTGAGCTACAAGCACTTCGTGGAGGAGTATCCCTATATCGATGAGGACAAGAAAAAGGAGGGCATGGTCATCGCGCCTCTGGAGAGCTGCACCTTCGAGCCCCAGGCCGTGATGATCTATTGCGACCCCAGCCAGCTCAGACAGCTCCTCATGGCCGCCAAGTGGCACAGCGGACAGATCACCAAAGCCTGTCTGGATACCTGCGATTCCTGCGGCGCCGCCCTGGTGCCGGTGCTGAACGGGACCATGGACTACAACCTCTCCATGCCGGACGCCGGGGAGTACGAGCGGGGCCTGGTGGGGGAGAACGAGATGATCTTCACCCTTACGGGGAAGAATCTGGAGGTCTTTATCGAGTCCGCCCGCCAGCTCATCAAGGCCGGCTTCAGCTATAAGCAGCTTGCCTATGAGCTCCATGCGGATTATCCCCGGCCCAAGTTCTACAACGATATGTTCGAAAAATGGGGCCTTGCCACCAGCGACGATCTCTGGACCCCCACATCCAGATAAGGGAACGATCAGATGAAAAACCATCCGCCCCGTCAGGGCATCCTCTGTAAGGAGGTTGCTTTGAGGCGGCAATTACCGGCTCAAAAGAATATAAAACCGGCGTGACCATCGCGGTCATGCCGGTTTTTCTGTGACACTCCGGATTATTGGGTGCAAAATCCGATGCTCGTTATAACTACGGACAATAATAGAAGACCTATTCGACAAACAGGAAGTTATTCAGCTGCAAGTGTAACGATCATATCTGGAAGCACCACATTTCTCCCGTAATCGTATTGTTGTTGTTCTTCTTCTGTGCGACCCACCAGGGCAGCGCCAGACGCTGAATTATCAGATACTACAAGTAAAGCAATACCTGGCAGTTCAAACAGATCCGTCATCAAATAGAACGAACTTGTTTCCATTTCAATGAGATCCGTATCAAATGACTTGATCTCATCTAAATGTGTATATTCCAACGCAATAGACGGAGTGCAAAAAACACTGGCCTTGCGGAGATAATAGCCTTTCTTCTTTCCAATCTCTATTACCTTATCAACATACTTCATGTCTGGGACAACTTCTGTAAACAGCATGCTCTCCTGAATGGAATCTTTCATAAGATATGAATCAGCATAGCTTCCTGATATTGAATAAGATGGTGTACAGACATCACCCAGTTTGAAGGTTTCTTTCAGGCCTCCGACCGCTCCAATAAAAATCATTCTTTTGAAGGACAACTCCGCACATATAGCCATATGGTCGATCAAATTGCCTGCCGAAGATCCAATCTTGATCCAGGCAATGTTCAATCCATCTTTTTCAACCAGATAACCTGCTATGTAGGCTCCTTCTTTTAATGTTGTAACTTTACAGGTTTTTTCCATATGAAGTTTATACGGTGTAAAACTCGGGGCAATCACGAGTGCATCATAGACGACATCCTCACTTAAACCAAAAGCCTGCGCCGCCATATGTTCCGTGTTATATCTGTGAAATGAATCCACGATTCTTTTTAAGGATTCTTTCATACTGACCTCCACAAATTTCGATTTGTTGCGGTAATTATACCATAGTCAACCTCATAAAACAACAAGAAAAACCTCTCTTGCCCTGGTAGACAAAAGAGGTTTCTTTGTTGTGTAAGAGCGTACAAACGTACCGAAATCAAGGTAAGAAGGTACAAACGTAACGTCTGCCGCCTCGGCTTTACTGTGTCAGCTTCCCGATCACATATTCGGCGTAGCGTTTGGCAAGTACCTCATCGTAAACAATATCGGCGTTTTCGGAATACTCGTGCATGGCGTCTGCGATCAGAGGACGGTGCTCGGCGGGCAGGTGTTCGAGCGCCCAGTCGCCGCCCTCCTTCTTGGAAAGAACAAGCCCGTCTTCTTTATAAGCCAGCACTCTGGCAAGATTCAAGGTTAGATACATGGGGTATTTCGTTATTTCCTCCGCGGCGCCTTCAACATCGAACCGGATGGAATCCATATAATCGCCGCTCGGGACCTCCGCAAATGCCTCTTTGATTGGCGCACCGTAAAGGCATTTGCCCCTTTTGTTGATGATTGTAAAGTGAGCCGCCAGATCCTTGTCCGTGCCATTCATCCTGCGGATGTAATCATCGGGATCCTCTCTGTACCAGTCCAGATGCCCTGCCGAAAAATGAAGCTCATAGGGTGTGGGGTAAACAAATGGCTTGCATACCTTCCGGAGAACGATGCTCATTTCGATCCCCTTCGCGGGACCGCAAGCGTTGTACTCGACTGTCATGTCCAAGTATGCTCTTTTCACAGACGCGGGCATGGGTTGATCGACCAAGATGATCAGATCGATATCGCTCTTTTGGGGATTGAAGCATCCCATAACCAAAGAGCCGTGCAGATACACTCCGACCAGGTTATCCCGCAGGATCTCTTTCGATCGTTCAACAAAGCCGTTGATCAAGTCATTTGTTTGCATTATTTCGGATGTTCCCTTTCCGCTGATCCCGATTTGTCGATGTAATAATACCACAGCTCAACAAGGATAACAATATGAAAACCTCTTTTGCCTTGGTAGACAAAAGAGGTTTCTTTGATGGTGCGGGAGATGGGACTTGAACCCACACGTCTATGGTTGGACACAGGCACCTCAAGCCTGCCTGTCTACCTATTCCAGCACTCCCGCATCGGGTTGCCTTCAAGACGCTCCGTTATTATAGAACACATTCACAGATTTGTCAACAGTTTTTTTCATGCGGATCGTGTTCCGTTCCGATTTTTTTCTCGGCTTACAGGTCCTCGTCGCTGTCCTCGGCGGTCTCTGAGGCGTTCTCTGCGGGCAGATCCTCGTTGCTGTCCGCATAAGTGTCAACTTCGACCGCTTCGCTTCCGCCCTCGGAGGCGGGGACGAGATGGGTATAGGTCTCCGCGTTCGCGGCGGTGTCTTTTTCCTCCGTCTCAGGATCCGTGCAGGCGGCGAAGACGGTCAGCATCGCGGCGATCAGCAGCAGTACGATCAGCAGCTTTCCGGTTTTCATGGTTCCTTCCTTCCCCGGCGCGGCGCGCCGTTCATTTCTTCTCCGTATTGTACCACGGTCCGGCGGCAAATGCAACGCCGATTTCGTCGCTTCCTCCACAAAATTGTGAATTATCTATTGACAAGTTCCCCCAAAATATAGATAATAGAAAAAGGGTTATTCCCTATATTTTGAGAATGGAGGAACAGAAATGGCTGAAACTGTGACCCGTGAAAAGGCCAGCAAGACCGCTGAAACCGCCAAGAAAACCGCGGCAAAGGCGACGGATGCCGCCAAGAAAACCGCCGCCAAGGCGGTCGACACTGCCAAGAAAACCGGAAAGGAGACCCCCAAAAAAGCGGAACCCGCCAAGAAGGAAGAACCCAAGGCGAGCACGCCCGCGCCGAAGCGCAGCACCGTGCTGCTCCGCGTCCTTGCCTTCGTGCTCTGGGCGCTTGCCATCACCTGTGAAGTTTTTGCGATCCTGGCGCTCACGGGGTACTTCCTGCCCCCCATGAACCTGACCCTTTTCCTGATCCTCGCCATCGTGCTGGATCTGGTCTTCGCCATCATCGCGGCCCAGCTCTGGAAGCGCGCCAACCGGATCAACCCCATGAGCGGCAAGAACAAGTTCCTGTTCTATATCTGGACCGAGCTTGGCGTCATCATGGCCTGCATCTGCTTCATCCCGCTGATCATTTTCCTGCTCAAGGATAAGAATCTGGATAAGAAGACCAAGACCATCGTCACCATCGTTGCCGTCGTGGCCCTGCTGATCACCGGCGTGGCCTCTGCGGAGTTCAACCCCATCACCGCCGAGCAGAAGGCCTCCGCCGAGGAGATCTTCGCCGGCAAGGAGATCTACTGGTCCTCCTTCGGTCACAAGTATCACGTCGATTCCGAGTGCCAGGCGATCCGCAATTCCTCCAGCTATGAGAAGGGCGAAGTCACCGAGGCCATTGAAAAGGGCCGCGGCTCCCTGTGCGCCTTCTGCGCCCGCGATCTGGTCAAGGCCGCCGCTGCGGTCCTGGATCCGGACAACGCCACCGCCGATCAGCTCCAGCTTCTGGAGCACTTCAAGGAGCACGGCTACAGTGCGGACGATCTCACCGCCATCGCGCAGAATCTGGAAAAGCTGAAGACCGACGGCGAGGTCGTCAACGAGGTCGCAGAAAAGGGCCTGGAGATCGTAGTCCCCGGCGCCTCCGTCGTCACCACCGAATAAGGAGGACGCTATGGCTGGCTTTGATCTGAATTCCATTGGCAGCCTGCTCTCGGGCAAGGGCGTCGCGGAGATCGCCAAGCGCGCCAAGGTCAAGCAGAGCGACGTTGCCAAAGTTCTCTCCGCCGGTATTCCGGCTCTGCTGAGCGGGATGCATGACAACGCCTCCGACAAGGCTGGCGAGGAATCGCTTGGGCGCGCCCTGAATGACCACGGCAAGGACAACGTCGAAAACGTCGGCGCGTTCCTCAAGGGCGCCGACCTGAAGGACGGCAAGAAGATCCTGGGCCACGTGCTGGGCGGTAACCAGAAGGCTCTGATCGAGCAGATCGCCGGCTCCTCCGGCGTTACGAAGGGCAAAACCACGACCATCCTCGCCCTGGCCGCGCCGCTGATCCTGTCCCTGCTGGCGCAGAACAACAACAGCAGCAGCGGCGGCATCCTGGGTCTCCTGGGCGGCCTGCTCGGTCTGGGCGGCAGCGGAACCCAGAGCGGCGCCATCGACATGACAGGCGGCAGCCAGAGCCAGAGCAGCTCCGGCGGACTGCTTGGCGGTCTTCTGGGCGGCGGCTCGTCTTCCTCCGGCCTCGGCGCCGGTCTGCTGGGCAGTCTGCTCGGCGGAAACAGCGAGCCGGAGCCGGAGCCCGAACAGAGCGGCGGCCTGCTCAGCGGCTTCCTGAATCTCTTCCGCGGCAAGTAAAAAGCGAAAACCCAAACGGGCCGGAGTCCGGCGGCAATCCGCCGCGGCTCCGGCCCTTTGATCGCGCAGACAGAAAACAGCCGACGCCTTTTGGCGTCGGCTGTGCGATTTTCAGGGATCGGTTTAATCCTTTACGATGTCGTTCTGCATCAAGGCGGTCCAGTGCTCGTTGTTGTAGATGTCGGTGAAGAGGTAGGACGCCTTGAGGACGGACGGGTCCGTAAACCGCGTGTAGCTGACGGTCAGACCGGCTTCGTCATAGGTGATCGGATCACCGATCCGGTAGGTGTCGGAGAACTCGCCTGCGTAGGTGTAGTAGTCGCAGAGGAATTCGATCGTGTCGCCAGCGGTCAGCTCGGCTGCCTTCGCAACGGCGGCGGGCTCCTCTTCGGATACGTCGTCGTAGGAGAAGCGCACGCCTGCCACGTAGGCGTTCTTGTAGTCGCCGGTCGCGGCGTCGTTTTCAAATACGACCAGGAGATCGGCGCGCTCGTCGTTGAGCAGGATGGGAACGGTGCCGGTGGTGGTCATCGTGGCGCCGTCCACCAGCGTGTCCACGTAGTTGAACATGACCGGCTGGTTGTTGATGGCGACCCAGGTGCAGTCATACAGACCGACCAGCGCGCCGTCCTTGGTGAAGTAGTACATGCTGTCCAGACCGAGGTTCAGATAGCCCTCGCCGTCGTCATACCAGATGTTCAGCAGCAGGTCGTGGACCTGGCTCCATTGCGCCTTGTCCAGACGGATGACGGGCACGCCGTCCTCCTTCGTCCAGACCAGCTTGGAGGCGTCGAAGTAGTTGTCCGTCAGGGTCTGCTCCACGGCCTCGTCGCTCAGATCGATGGACCGGCCGCCGAGCAGGCCAAGGATGCTGGAAATGTCCAGACCGCCGCTCGAAGCGGAGGAGCCGGCGGAGCCGCCCAGAAGGCTCGTAATATCGAAGCCGGAGGAGCTGGAGGCCGACTGACCGCCGGTTTCCAGCTTGGCAAACTGCTGGATGCAGCGGGAGTATTCGTCGCCCAGACCGATGGAGTCATAGGTTTTGACCGCAGTCCTGACGTAGCTCGTGCGGTTGTAGGGGAAGTAGATCGAGATGCCATAGGCATTCGAAATCGAGGACGAGGTCTTGTTGTACTTGACCGCGCCAAGCAGGGCCTCTGCCAGCTCCTTGGATTCCTTGGTGCCCAGGTTGTCGCAGAGATTGACCAGGTCCACCTGGTCGATCCGGCTGGACTCGGCGAACTCGCGGGTCCCGCTGCGGGCGTCGGAGACGGTCTTGTAATCGCTGTCGTTGAGCAGCTTGGAGGTGGAAGTCGCAAAGCTCTTGAGCTCGGCGGGTACGGTGGCGCTCAGCTCCGCCAGATCCACCACGGAAAGCGTGGTTTTCTGACCGGCGCAGCGCCGGTTGCACTCGGAAACGAAGTCGTCCACGATGTTCTTGCCCAGCTCCAGCGTGGACATCGAGGTGTTCTGCGAGAGCTTTGTGACCCAGTTGGTGTAGTACCAGCCGATGCCGGGCTCGGTTTCCTCGGAGGCGATCAGATAGTCGGCGTAGTCGTCGAGCATCAGGCCGGTCTCCAGGGTCGCCATCAGGCAGGCGTCGAAGCCGATGAAGTCGAAGGTCGTGCCGCCCTTTTTGAGCGCGGCGCGGATCTCGGCCAGATCCATCGTTCCGGCGGACTGGTTCTTTTCGTCGTAGCCGTAGCCGGAGACGGAGCCGCCGCCGTGATCCCAGAAGATCAGAGCCTGACGGTTCGCCGGGTAGTTCTTGGTGCAGAACTGGATGAAGCCCGCCAGGTTGTCGGGCTCGACCATCGAGGAGGTGCCGGCGTTGTCCACCAGCGGGATCAGCTTGCCGGACTCAACCTTATAGATCTGGTTGACGGAGTTGGAGATGCCCTTGGTCTTCCACTGCTTGCAGCCGCCGGTGTAGACGATGATGTTCACGTTTTTGCCGATGGTCGCGTTCGCCATCTCGGTCAGGTCGTTGGTGGCCATGCCGGACTTGGATTCCAGGTCGGTGCCGCAAAGATAGACCATGATGGTAAAGACGTCCTTGCCGCCGCCGAGGACGTTCGTGTACTTTGCGCGGGCGCCGGAGGCAACGGTCTTGTCCAGCGTGCCGACGTTCGCCTCGCGGTTCCAGCCGGTGGAGACCGAGCTGCCGCCGGAGAAGCCGCCCAAAAGGCTGGTGATGTCCAGACCGGAGGATGCGGAGGAGCTTCCGGAGCCGCCAAGCAGACCGCCGATGCCGGAGAGAATGCTGCCGCCGGAGCCGCCGCCGAGCAGTCCGCTGAGGATGCCGCCCTGCTGGCTGCCGCCGGAGGACCCGCCGGAGGAACCGAACAGGCCGCCGAGGATGCCGCCTCCGCCGCCAAAGAGCAGCGCGGCGATCAAGATGATGACGATCAGCTTGCCGCCGCCCAGACCGCGGGTGGTGCTGCGCTGCGTCTGCGAGCCGTTTTGATTCTGCTGATAGCCGCCGGAGTAGCCGGACGGCCGCGTGTTTTCCGTGCGGCGGGAGTAACTGACGTCCTTGCCGGCGGGCTTGCCGCTGCTGACGCCCTCGCCGCGCTTATGGATGCCGCTTGTGCTGCCGGTGACGTTTTTGCCCCGGCCCTTGAAGCCATTGTCCATGGAATCACCCTCCTGTGATGGTGTGTATAAATACATTATACCAGATAAAAAATCGGAATGCAACGAAAAACGAAAAAATCCGAGAAAACACAAAAACGCCGCGCAACAGTTCAGCCCTCAGCTCGCAGGGCGGTCTGGGCGGCGGCAAGCTGATCGTCATCGGCGGTGAATTGCCAGTCCACACCTTTCTGCGCGGCGTTTCTTGCAGCAGCCCACGGTTCGAGCAATCTTTGAAGCGAAAGAAGACAGCCCCGGAAGAAGTGCTCTTCTGGGACTGTCTTTGCCTTTGCAACACCTATCATTCTGTTTTGATTACTTCCCTATTAGGCCGCAGCAAAGGCCGACGGGGTCTTTTTCTTTCAAACAAAAGGAACGCG
>JAEEGG010015419.1_pt1 | contig 16033 bp, 11 predicted proteins | sample 9134161 | NCBI WGS metagenome assembly JAEEGG01 (sample SAMN16246543, study PRJNA631951) | gut metagenome | biome: gut microbiome; feature: rumen; material: CR-attached | host: Bos | place: Iran: Karaj | collected 2018-10
CGCCGACGGAAGCCTGAAACCATAATCAACCAGAACATTTTTCCTTGCCCTGTCTCCGTTGTACATTCCCCTGAACTGCGGCATGGTCATATGCGACTCGTCCACTATCATAAGGAAATCATCTCCGAAATGCTCCAGCAATGTATGCGGTGTCGCACCTGCGGGAAGTCCCGCAAGATGTCTGGAATAATTCTCTATGCCCGAACAGATGCCCGTTTCCCTGAGCATCTCCATATCGAAGTTCGTACGCTCGCTGATACGCTGAGCTTCTATCAGCTTTTCCCTCTCCTTAAAGAACTTTACCCGTTCTTCAAGCTCCTTGCCTATTGCGGTTATGGCTTTTTTCATCCTGTCCTCGGGGACAACATAATGCGATGCCGGAAAAAGCATCACATGCTCCATAAGCGCTCTTACCTTGCCTGTAAGCGCCTCTGTCTGGCTTATCTTATCTATTTCGTCGCCGAAAAACTCTACCCTGTAGGCATAATCATCCGAAGATATCGGATATATCTCGACCACATCTCCGTGAACACGGAAGGTACCGCGGTGGAAATCCATTTCGTCACGAACGTACTGCATCTCCACAAGCCTTCTGATCATTACATCTCTGTCCACCGTCATTCCGGGACGGATGGAAAGTGTCATGTCGGTATAGTCTTCCTGGGCTGCAATTCCGTAAATACAGGATACACTGGCTACTATTATAACATCACGACGTTCCGCAAGCGCCGCGGTCGCGGAATGTCTCAGCCTGTCTATCTCGTCATTTATCGCCGAATCCTTTTCAATATATGTATCCGTTGAAGGTACATAAGCCTCCGGCTGATAGTAGTCATAATACGAAACAAAATACTCGACGGCGTTCTCCGGAAAAAACTCCTTGAATTCTCCGTAAAGCTGCGCCGCCAAAGTCTTGTTATGTGCAATTACAATAGTCGGCTTGTTCAGTGCCGCTATTACATTCGCCATGGTAAACGTCTTTCCGGAACCGGTCACGCCCAAAAGGGTCTCAAACTGATTGCCCGCCTTAAAGCCGTCAACCAAAGCTTTTATGGCTTCCGGCTGGTCGCCGGTCGGCTTAAAATCACTGTGCAATATAAAATGATCCATCTTTAATTCTTGGTTTCTTTTTTCTTCTTGCCCGTCTTACCGGTACTCTTCTGTCCGCCCTGCTTAGCAGGCTTCTTTCCCTCGGTCTTCTTCGTTCCCTTCTTGGATGAAGATTTCTTGGCAGGTTCCTCTGATACCGTCTCTGCTGCCACTACTTCTGCTGTTTTTTCAACGCTGACAGGCTCAGGCTCGGGTGTAGATTCCTCAGGTGCAGGCTCTGTTACTACCTCTACCTGTTCTTCAACATTGACTGTCTCAGGTTCGGATGTAGACTCCTCAAGTACAGCCTCTTCAACCGTGGGTTCTGTCACTGCTTCTACAGCCTCAACTGTCTCTTCAGCATTGGCAGGTTCAGGTTCAAATGCAGATTCCTCAGCCACAGGCTCTGTTACCGTCTCCACTGCCTCTACAACATCGACTGTTTCAGGTGCAACTGCAGATTCTTCAACTGCAGGCTCTTCCACTGTTTCTGCTACAACCTCTACTATCTCTTCAACATTAGTTGTTTCAGGCTCGGATGCAGGTTCCTCAACTACAGTTTCTTCCGTTGCTATAGCCTCTGCAACTTCCTCTAATGTCTCTTCAACTGCCTCTACAGCCTCTGCCTCGATCTTAGCTTCCTCAGCCTTGATTTCTTCGGCTACTTCCTCATCAAACCTAACTTCTTCAAGTACAGCGTCCTCTGTTGCAGACGAATCTTCAGACTCATTCTCATCTACTACAACTGTAGAAATTTCTTCAATAGCAGGTGCTTCTGTGGATACTTCAATTACCGGTTCCTCAGTACTATCTTCTATAACATTTTCTTCTGCAGTTTCTTCAGTTTCAGTTTTATCTGTGATCGCTTCTTCTGCGATTCCTTCAATTTCAACATTTTCAGCTTCAGTGAGTTCTGCTTCGAGCTCTTCCACAGGCTCTTCTTCGGGCTCTTCGATGCCTGCTGCCCTGCGTTCCGCTTCTTCCGCAGCCCTGCGCTCTGCCTCTTCTGCCCTGCGTTTTGCCTCTTCCTCTTTGCGCCTTGCTTCTTCCTCTCTACGGCGTTTTGCGGCTTCTTCCGCCTCGTGAACACCCTTTAAGGCTTTTCTTATGGCATCAAGATCCCTCTCGCTTATCAGCTTCTCCTCGTTCATCACAACAAGTATCCTGCCGTTAACGCTGCAGGCACCCGCCAGATAAGCTGTTTTTCCCGTATTAACTATGATCGGAATGGACTGAAGCTGCTGGTCTCCGATATCAACTATTTCAGCCACCTGATCCACTCTGAGTCCCAGAGTTCCGAATGAAGTCATCAAATATATGATCTGGCTGAACATAGGCTCCGGGCTTCTGTTTATGTCAAGCAGGGTTCTGAGCCTTATGATGGGAACCCATTCATCCCTGAACTTTATGATGCCCTCACAAAAATCAGGCGTATTTCCCAGAGGTGCTTCCACTCTTCCGGTTTCAATACTGCGGACCTTCATGCTGTCAAGTCCGAAATACTGTCCGTCTACCATGCATATGACCTGTTTATTCATACCTCACTCCATTTCTCCACCGAATGTAAAGTGGACTGAAAAGCTACACTGATAGTTACCCCCAAATGTCTTATTCAGTAAGATCTCCGCCCTTATAAGGAGGACATCCCTGCTTAAGCCACTTTAAATAACCGTTTATAAATAGATCTATATCACCGTTCAAAACCGAATCGGCATTTGCCGTACTTACGCCGGTACGAAGATCCTTTATCATCTTGTAAGGCTGAAGGAAATACGAACGGATCTGGCTTCCGAAGTTATTATCCTTTATCTCTCCGCGGATACCGGCAGTTTTATCAAGATTCTCCTGCTGCTTAAGTATAAGAAGCTTGGACTTAAGTATCTGCATAGCCTTATCCTTGTTCTGATACTGGGAACGCTCATTCTGACACGATACAACTATACCCGTAGGGAAGTGGGTAATACGTATAGCGGATGAGGTCTTATTTACCTTCTGTCCGCCGGCACCGGAGGAACGGAAGATATCGATACGGATATCATCATCCGGAATATCTATGTCAAGATCCTCCTCGATATCGGGCATTACGTCACATGACACAAAGGATGTCTGGCGTTTTGCCTGAGCATTGAAGGGAGAAATGCGGACAAGCCTGTGCACGCCGTGCTCGGATTTCAAATGTCCGTAAGCATTTATCCCGTTTATCTGAAGTGTTACCGACTTATATCCGGCTTCATCTCCCTCAAGAAAATCCAGAAGCTCTATCGAATAGTCCTTTGACTGTGCCCACATCGTATACATACGGTAAAGCATGCTTGCCCAGTCACACGCCTCTGTTCCGCCGGCTCCCGCATGCAATGTCACGATTGCATTGCACTTGTCAAACTCACCGTCAAGAAGCGTTGAAAGCCTTACTTCCTCGAAATTGTTCGTAAATTTCTCAAACTCAGCCTTAACCTCATCAACCATGGACTCGTCATTTTCTTCATTTACCATCTCGATAAGATCGTAAAGGTCCCGGTACTGAGCCTCAAGATCCTTGTACTCCTGAACGGTATCCTTAAGGTTCTTCAGTTCCTTCATATAGTTCTGAGCTTTGGCGGCATCATTCCAGAAGCCTTCTTCCTCCATGATGCCTTCGATTTCCTCTATGCGAAAGCCCTTCTTTTCAAGGTCGAGTGAATCCCCGACCTCCTTTAACGGCTCCGCATATTGGTTCAATTCATATTTTACCTGGTCAAGAGCTACCATAACTTTCCTCTCCTGCGATATTACACCTTAACGAAATTAAAAATACACCTCATCCGGCTGCTTCGCAGCCACCTTCTCCTCGAAGGAGAAGGCTTAAAAGAAAAACATATCCGTTAACGAGTACGAATCCCATATCATACACATTAATTCGTATTAGTTCTCATACTTGCCCGATGCCTTGCAGCAGAATTTATATTTCTTGCCGCTTCCGCAAGGACAGGGATCGTTCGGAAGAATCTTCTTTGATACACGGCGCTTGGGAGCATTTGCAACGGAATCATCCTTGTTTGTCCCTGACTCCTTAGCAACCTGTTCACGCTCGAGCTTTCTCTCCACATGAACTCTTAAAAGCATCCTTATCGTATCCTCTGCGATACCGTCCGTCATCTCCTGGAACATGTCAAAGCCCTGGAGCTTATAAGAATCGATAGGATTACGCTGTGCGAATGACTGAAGGCCTATGCTCTGACGGAGCTGATCCATGTCGTCGATATGGTTCATCCACTTGGTATCAATAGCCTTAAGCAGGATGACACGCTCAACCTCACGGAACTCTTCGGGCTGAGTGAACTCGGTCTCCTTTGCAAGATACAGATCGAGCGCGGTCTTCTGCAGTTTTTCCAAAAGCTCCTTCTTCTTGATATGCTTAAGATCATCATCGCTTAACTCAACGGGATCCATCGGGAAAATGGGAAGCAGCATGTCATTAAGCGCCTTGATATCCCATTCCTCGGCAGCCTGATCGTCACTGATGCAGGCATTTACGCAGCCGTCAACCGTATCGTTAATCATACGGATGATGGTATCCCTCATGCTCTCGCCGTCAAGAACCCTGCGGCGCTCTTTGTAGATGATCTCGCGCTGTTCATTATTTACTTCATCATACTCCAGTATGTTCTTTCTGATACCAAAGTTGTTGTTCTCTATCTTTTTCTGGGCACGCTCAATGGCGTTCGTAAGCATCTTGTGGTGAATTTCCTGTCCGTGCTGAACTCCCAATGCCGTGAATACCTTCATCATCCTCTCGGAACCGAACAGTCTCATCAGGTCATCCTCAAGTGAAATGAAGAACTTCGACTCGCCGGGATCGCCCTGACGTCCGGAACGTCCGCGCAGCTGATTGTCGATACGTCTTGCTTCGTGTCTTTCGGTACCGATGATCCTCAGTCCGCCAACAGCCTTTACTTTCTCAGCCTCTGCAAGCCTTGTGGCCTCATCCATGCTGTCTTCGCTTCCGCCGAGCTTGATATCCGTACCACGGCCGGCCATGTTCGTTGCGATGGTAACAGCACCGTAACGGCCTGCCTGTGCAACGATCTCCGCTTCCATCTCATGGAACTTCGCATTCAGGACATTATGCTGAATATTGCGCTTTTTAAGGTAAGAGCTGATCTCCTCGGAAGACTCGATCGTAATCGTACCTACAAGCACGGGCTGTCCCTTCTTATGCGCCTCAACTATGGCGTCGATGATAGCCTCAACCTTTTCCTGATGCGTACAGTAAACCGCATCCTCATAGTCTACACGGATAACCGGCTTGTTCGGAGGAATCGTAACAACGTCCATACCGTAGATTTCACGGAACTCCTTGTCCTCTGTGATAGCTGTACCGGTCATACCGCACTTCTTCTTGTATTTATTGAAATAATTCTGAAGAGTGATGGTCGCAAGGGTCTTAGACTCCCTGTTAACCTTCACATGCTCTTTTGCTTCGATAGCCTGATGCAGACCGTCGGAATAACGTCTTCCGGGAAGGATACGTCCGGTAAAGTCATCTACTATCAGGACTTCGTTATCCTTTACGACATAATCCTTATCTCTGAACATAAGGTTATGAGCCTTTAACGCAAGGATAATGTTATGCTGGATCTCCAGGTTCTCAACATCCGCAAAGTTTTCGAGATGGAAGAACTGCTCAACCTTCGCAACACCCTGTGCGGTAAGGTTTACGGTCTTTTCCTTTTCATTTACAACGAAATCTCCCGTCTCCTCAGCCTGCTCGCCGCCGAATTTCGCGGCCATAACGGTCTCGAGCTTTGTAAGCTCTTTTTCGGTACCCTTCTGCATCTGATTTGCAAGGATATCGCACATTTCATAAAGTTTTGTTGACTTTCCGGAAGGACCCGAAATAATAAGAGGTGTACGCGCCTCATCGATCAAACAGGAGTCGACCTCGTCGATTACCGCGAAATGAAGCTCACGCTGAACCATCTGCTCCTTGTAAACAACCCTGTTGTCACGAAGGTAGTCAAAACCGAACTCGTTGTTAGTTCCGTACGTTATATCACAGTTATATGCCTCACGCCTGTCGTCATTATCCATCGTATTAAGGATATAACCGCAGGTAAGTCCCATGAACGTATATATACGTCCCATGTCCTCGGCGTCACGCTTTGCAAGGTAATCGTTAACGGTAACTACGTGCACGCCTTCGCCTTCAAGCGCGTTCAGATATATGGTAAGAGCCGATGTAAGAGTCTTTCCTTCACCGGTGAACATTTCGGAGATACGACCCTGATGAAGAATGATCGCACCTAAGAGCTGTACATGGAACGCTCTCTTGTGCAGAGCTCTTACTCCCGCCTCACGGGCTGCTGCAAATGCTTCGGGAAGCAGATCGTCAAGTGTTTCTCCTTTAGCAAGACGCTCCTTGAACACACGGGTCAGATCTCTTAATTCCTCATCCGACTTTGCCTGCATCTCAGGCTCCAGGCTCTCTATCTTCTGAGCGATGGGTTCTATCCTCTTTATCTCACGCTCGCTTCTTGTCTTAAAAATTTTGCGCCATAGGCTTTTCTTCGCCATTTCTTAGTCCTCATTCCATATTTACTTTTAAAATCTGCCTTGCCTGCGATTCAGGCCTAAAGGACAGTCTTCGGGTCCAAAAACCATCATAAAATTATAACACAAACCCGTTCTTCTGTCAAACTTATTATACCGGAGAGCAAACACCCACCCTTTTTATCCTGTTACCCCGGCTCAAAAACAAAGCTGCTTCCGCATTTATGCCGAAAACTGGCTGTTGTAAAGATTCGAATAGAAACCGCCCTTTTCAAGAAGCGTTGCATGATCGCCCTGCTCTATCACATGTCCGTCCTTCATGACCAGGATGACGTCCGCATTCTTGATCGTCGAAAGCCTGTGGGCTACAACAAAGCTCGTGCGTCCTTCCATCATGGTATCAAACGCCTTCCTTATCTTTATCTCGGTTCGGGTATCGATCGAGGATGTAGCTTCGTCAAGTATGAGCATCGGAGGAAGCGCAAGCATCAGACGTGTGATACAAAGAAGCTGTTTCTGTCCTCCCGAAAGCGAGCCTCCGTCCTCCTCGATCACGGTATCGTATCCGTTATGAAGCCTTCTGATGAAGCTGTGGGCGTGGGATTTCTTTGCCGCAGCTATGATCTCCTCATCGGTTGCATCCGGCTTCCCGACTATGATATTGTCCCTTATGGTTCCCTTCTTAAGCCATGTCTCCTGAAGCACCATGCCGTAGTTTTTCCTCAGGGACCTTCTCGTCATGTTCTTTATCGGGATACCGTCAACACTTATCTTTCCGGAATTGACATCATAAAATCTCATGATAAGGTTGATCAAAGTCGTCTTACCGCAGCCGGTAGGTCCGACTATCGCTATCTTCTGTCCGGGACTCACCTTAAGGTTCAGGTTTTCAATAAGCTTCTTCTCGGGAACATAGGAAAAGCTTACATTGTCGAGTTCTACTTCTCCCCTGGCATCCTTAAGCTCCACAGCATCATCCGCATCCGGAACCTGAGCCTCGGCTTCTATGATGGAGAATACGCGGTCCGCGCACGCAAGTGCGTTCTGCAGTTCCGTAACAACGCCCGAAATCTCGTTAAATGGCTTTGTATACTGGTTTGCATACGACAAAAATATGGTAAGCTGTCCGACGGTAAGCCCGCCCGAAATAACGGAAAAACCGCCTGTCAGCGCAACGCCCGCATAAACTATGTTGTTTACTACTCTTGTAGAAGGATTGACAAGTGAGGAAAAGAAAATAGCCTTTAAGGAACATTTCTTAAGCCTCTCATTTATACCGTCAAAACGCTCGATAACCGCATCCTCGCGGTTAAACGACTGTACCACTCTGCGGTTCGTTATCATCTCGTTTATCAGCGAAGTCTGCTCTCCGCGGGTTGCACTCTGCAGCTTAAACATGCCGTAGGTCTTCCTGGCGATGAACGAAGCGACAAAAAGTGAAAGCGGCGTTACGAAAACTACAACTATCGCGATCATGACATTTACATAGAACATGAAAAACAGCGTGCCTACGATCGTAATGACTCCGGTAAAGAGCTGTGTAAAGCCAAGGAGCAGGCCGTCCGCAAACTGATCCACGTCAGCTATCATACGGCTTACCATGTCGCCCGACGAGGTTGTGTCAAGATAGCTTAAGGGGAGCTTCTGTATCTTCTTAAAAGCCATGCGCCTTACATCCTGTGTAACGGAGAAAACTATCCTGTTATTGCACAGGCTCATGGTCCACTGCGCGATCGCGCCGACAGCCACAACGATCCCCATCTTCATCAGGATCAGGGCAAAATCGTCCCAGAACATCTTGGAGGTATATATCACAAATACCTCTTCGACGTATTCTCCGCCATCCGCAAGCTTCTTTACAAGGTCAACCGCGTCACCCGTTAGAATCGGAAGATACAGAGCCGAGATCACCGACAGCAGCGCCAGCAGTATCGTCAGGGCAAAGTATCCCCTGTAGGGTTTTATATACGGCAGTACTTTTTTGATTATCGCTCTTTGAGACGTACCCGTCTCAGTCTTTTTCTTACTCATTGTTACAGTCTTCCCGTAAATCCGTTATTTAAACTTCCCACATAGTTATGAATATCATACTTCTGCTGTCATCCTGAGCGACAGCGAAGGATCTTATTCAATGTCTCTCATCCGCGTTTGTAAAGCATTCGCAGAACCTTCCGGAAAACGACGCCGACTCGTTACCTGCCTTTAAGTGTGCAGTCTCTCCGAACGACTGTATGCGGAAATATGCCTTTCCCTCACGTCTTTCCTCGGTTGTTATGGTCGTTATCGCGGTCGGTGCAGCTATGAAGCCATGCCAGAGTATCATGGGTGATACATGCAAAAGATAACTCATAAGCACCGTTTCGAGCCCGAAATGACAGAAGAACACGATCGTGTCGTTATTGGGCTTTTCCGCAAGGAACAGCCTTCCCTGCTTACGATATCCCAATGAATTCAGAAGTTTTTCAAAATTGTCGTAAACCCAGTCAACCTCAGCCCTCACATTTGCCTCTTTAAAAACCGGATGATCGGTCCATCTGTCAAAATCGTAGAACAAAGGCTCAGTAGTCCAGTCCTCCGGCATCCAGTCCCAACATATGGATAACCCCTCCGGACGGTCGGGACGGTGAATCCTTGGTGCAAACTCCCTAAGCCATTCAAGGGTCTCCGCCTTAACATCCATGTACTTAAGGCACGCTGCCGCAGTCTCCTGCGCTCTCCCCAAAGGCGATACAAAACACTTGTCCGCCTTTACGTTACGCATGTATTCAGCAAGAAGCTCCGCTTCCTTCTTCCCTTTTTCGGTCAGTCCGTCCTTTACATAATCGGGATCACCGTGACGTACTATTATCAGTTTCATGTCTCTTTCCTTTAAAACAGACTTCCGGGATAGCCCGGAAGCCCGTAATGGTTTTAAATTTATTCTATTAGTCTGTAGGCTGCTTTGATTTCTCAAACATATCGAGGATGTCCTTACCGGGTTCCTTATCGATCAATGTGAAAATAACAGCTGCGATCATACCGCATATGAAGCCGGGGATGATCTCATAAAGACCGGTCTTGTCCGAAAGGAATGCATACCACAGTGCATCTACAAGGAATCCGACCGAAATACCTGCGATAGCGCCCTTATAGGTAAAGCGTTTCCAGTAGAGTGCAAGAATGATTACAGGTCCGAATGCGGCACCGAAAGCACCCCATGCACACTCAACCAGCTCCATGATGCCCGCACATCCCGGGCTTAATGCAATGATAACAGCAACAACAGAAACAGCAGCAACCACTATTCTGCCTACGAGAAGCATCTCTTTGTCGTCTGCTTTCTTTCTGATCATCTTCTTGTAAACATCCGATGCAAATGCAGAGGATGAGGCAAGGAGCTGTGAATCGGCAGTACTCATTGATGCAGCAAGTATAGCCGAGAGCAGAAGTCCGCCTATGAACGGAGGGAAGAGATCCCTTACCATGGTAATGAATACTTTGTTCTGTTCGCCGTCCTTCAAGAACGAGCCTAAATACTCATGGCCAACAAGTGCAACTATGGTAGCCATGGCAAGGATTATCGCAGTCCAGGCGATACCTGTGATCCTTGACTTCTTCATTTCCTTTTCCGAACGGATAGCCATGTATCTTACAAGGATATGGGGCATTCCGAAATATCCGAGACCCCATCCGAGACCGCTTAGGATATCCGCTATACTTGTCCAGTCAAATTTTCCGCTCGACAGGAGGTTGTAGTAATTTTCTCCTGTAACAACAACTTCCTTGGGAGTAAAGTCTGCTTTTCCCATTGCGATAACGGCTATGATGGGTGCTGCCATAAGGGCTACGAGCATCATCATGCCCTGGATGAAGTCGGTCCAGCAAACTGCGTTGAAGCCGCCGAGGAATGTATATATAAGGATGATCAATGCTGCGCCTATCATTACCCAGTGCTTCTTGTCATCATCAAATCCGAATACCGTCTGGAACAGAGTTCCGCAGGCAACGATGCTTGATGCTGCATAAACACAGTAAGCAACAATGAAAACGATCGCGCTGATAACCAGCAGTGCAGGGTTCTTGGTCTTGAACCTGTTTGTCAAAAACTGCGGGATGGTTATGGCATCATCTGCAAGGATTGAAAAACGTCTGAGCCTCGGTGCAACCAAAAGCCAAGCCAGAACAGTTCCTATAAGAAGACCTACCGATATCCAGATCTTACCCATACCGTTAAGATAAATGGATCCGGGAAGTCCAAGGAGTACCCATGCACTCATGTCGGATGCTCCCGCGGACAACGCCGCAACAAAACCGTTCATGTTCCTGTTACCTAAAAAGTAAGACTTGTCTCCGCCCTTCTCTTTCTTACTCTTGAGAAAGAAGAAAATACCTACAGCCAGTACAGCCACCAGGTAAAGCGCAAACGCTATGACCTCCTGTGCACTTCTTCCCATACCTTTCAAATCCTCCTAATCTTTTGTCCTCTGATTTACGGTAAAAAAACCCGTATCTTTAGAATAAATGAACAGCATGAAAATGTCAAATGTTTATTTAAAATATGCACAAAAAAATCAATCGGAAAACCATCCCGCCGATTGATTTCTTGTGAGTCATTTTATTCTGAGCGAACCAAGTATCGCAGTTGTCACCGCATCGTCATACGCAAAGCCGGCGAATCTGACATTTATGGCTTTTTCACCGATCACAGTATACATCTGGGAAACATCGGTAGTCCCGCCGTATTTGTAGGTAACGCCCTTCCACTCATAGTCTCTGGTCTTTAACGTTACTTCCTTTGGATCGTAGTCCTTGTTGTACGTCAATGTCGCCTCTACGTCCTTTTTGCACTGCTCCTCAGTCGAAGCATTGAAAAAGTAATATGTCAGCGGATTATCGGTCTTCTGGACCCAGACGTAGTTCTCGTCTTCCTTGTCTATCTGCGAACCGGGAGTAAGCTTCATCCCGTCGGGTACAAGGATTTCGATATAGATGCCCCATGAACCTGTGGTCCCTTTTATTTCCGCATCCTTGGGCTCATCCTCTTTGGGTGCTTCTGTCGGTTCATCTTTCTCCGGTATCTTATCTTCGCTTTTTTCGGTAGTCTTATCATTTTTCGAAGACGTATCGTCTTTAGCTGCATCTTCTTTTTTGTCCCCGCAGGCGGTAAGGGATAAAACCAGCACCAGCAGGCACATTAACACTCTGATTCTCTTTTTCATGGTTGCCCTTTCTTTTATATCCTTTTTATCATCAGCTATGTTTGTCATCCTGAGCGACAGCGAAGGATCTTATACCGTAAGTTTCCAAGATTCTTCGCTTCGCTCAGACAATATGTAATGACCTCCAGTTGTAGGTTCGTGGATTTACCTGTATACTGGAAAGTGCCAAACAAACCAGGTAACAGGGGTTACCGCATACAAAAGGAGGTCACATTATGGATTATACCACAGTTTTTGTCGGAATGGACGTTCACAAAGAAATTTTTTCACTTTGTTGCTACACTAATGAAAAAGAAACCGTTGAACATAATTGGAAAGTTACCGGTCATTACAGCAAAATCCTCAATTACATTGAAGCCATGCGAAATTACTATGGTGATGATACCATATTTGTATGCGGTTATGAGGCTGGATGCCTCGGTTTTACGTTATACCATCAGCTTACAACACACGGAGTAAAATGTATCGTTGTTGCACCTACATCTATTCCCGTGCCGGCCGGTCAAAAGAAAATGAAAACCGATAAGCGTGATGCCGGGCTGATCGCCCAATGCCTTGCCCATCACAGTTACCGGGAGGTTCATGTCCCCACAGATGAAGATGAGCAGGTTAAAGAATACATTCGTATGCGGGATGACCATAAGCTTATGTTGAAAAAAACCAAGCAACAGATCCTCGCGTTTTGTTTACGTCACAACCTCCGATATGATACAACCAAGAGCTACTGGACCCAGGCACATTTGAAATGGCTGCGTTCCTTGAACCCGGAGGATGTCTACAAGGAAATCTTAGATGAGTACCTTGTTACACTTTCATACCTGACAGAAAAAATCAGCAGGTTTGATCAGCGAATTGAAGATTTCGCTTCCCAGGATGAATATCGTGAAAAAGTTTCTAAACTTAGTTGTTTTCTCGGTATCAAGACAGTGACAGCTTTATCTACAATCGTTGAAACAGGTGATTTTCACCGGTTTGGCTGTGCTGAAAAATATGCATCCTATCTTGGCTTAGTTCCCGGAGAATATACAAGCAGTGAAGACAGAACGAATCTAGGTATTACCAAAGCCGGAAATAGCCATCTGCGCAGGTTACTTGTGGAAGCTGCCCAGTCTTATGGACATGGGCAAGCCGGACACAAATCCAAGCTTCTGGCGGATCGTCAGAAGGGAAACCCGTCAACAGTCATAGCGTACGCTGATCGAGCGAATGAACGGTTGCGCCGAAAATACTACAGGATGGTATTAAACAGAAACAAGCGTTCAAATGTCGCAAAAACAGCAGTGGCCCGTGAGCTTGCATGTTTCATCTGGGGCATGATGACGGATAACATCGCATGAGGTACTGTATCGTTCTGACTTGGTCAAGGCCAAGCCGCTTCGCGGTGCCTCTCTTTGGTCGGCAGTCTTGACAAAGCCATGCCGATCCAGTAACACGCAGTCAAGGCTTTGAAGATCAGCTGCGCTGACTTCTCAGCCCATAAACAATTCGGAAAGGTATCTTGAAAGGGCTATGAAACCCTCAAGGTTCCGAACTATCTACGTTCATTCTATGTTGGCACACTTCGGTGTGATCCACGCGCTCAGACAGTAGAGTTCACGGCGGACCATTGACCTGTAGGTAAGGAGCAATCCGAATCCACGTATATCAGAGTGGCCAAGGCCGGGAGCTGACTGCATAGCCCTTTTTAGGTGCCTTTCCAAAAAACTGGGTAGGTTGAAAAATTTACCCCTTGACAAATGTCATTACATATCAGAATAACATTAACTTAAAGTTCTATTTATGTGTATAGTGCTCAACGGTTCCGTCTGCTTTAACCCAGTCCATTTCCGTCCATACACCGTATTTATCGTATTTTATGGTTGTGATTGAAACAGAGCCGCTTTGATAAAATTTTTCCTATTTTGAAACATAAACAGCCTCCAAGTTTTTTCTTTATTCTACTCTTTTCGGGGGCGAAAGTCAAATGGGGAGGCTCATCATATCAGATTTTTTCTCATGCTTTCTCCTATCCGTAGCTGCTCTGTATGAAATAGTATCAACCCGTATCAGCGACAAAAAGTCATTTTCCGACCTGTTAACAACTCCCTGCCTCCTGTTCTATCTCATCTCTTGAAATAAAAATCTTTGAAATAAAAATGTATTAACTGTTTCGTATATGTACTATTATGCGGATTTTGGTTTATAAATAAAACCTTGTCAAACAAAATGACAAGATTAACCTCAAATCCTACCTATTTTTGAACCTTTGGATTCCAAGAAATAAAATCCGCTTCTGATATTGAATACACCGTATGTTTTCCTTGTGCCTTCTTTTCAGAAATCTTATCGATTATTTTTTGATGTAATTCCACCGATAACGACCGTTGTGATAACGCAGACAGATTAACTGCATTACTAATTGCCACTTGATACATTTTAGTACAATCAATAAATGATGGCACCTTAAAACCATTTAATGCATCTTCCGGCGGAAGAATTGTTAAATAATCATCTCTATCTGAACCATATACCCTTTTCTCCTTACCAAGTATAGATGAAACAGAATACAAATTTATACTTTTATCTGTTTGTGTTGCGCAAAACATCTGATGGGCAACACGATTATTGGTTGGATCATTCGGAAATTCTAATATTACTATCAAAACATCTGACATTATGAAATCACCAACTCCCCATCTATTATCTCTAAGAATTTAGGTTCTTCAAATCTATCAAACTTTGATAACTTTTCAACTATCTCATCTGTCATTTCGAACGAATCCTTATAAAAATAATATATATTTCCAGATATCTTTTCTTTTGATATCTTACTAAAATCAAATTCTGAATATGTCGAAAACAGAGATTGATAATATGAAATCAGATTTTGATCAATATTATCAAAATTGATAACCGGATTATTGGGAATCAAATGTTTTACGCTTTTCCATAGATCATGTGTATGTGATTCGTCAATCAATTCTTGTGCAGTGTAATTTCCATACACAAAATTAATTATTTCCAAAATCTTTCTCGGAACCCCTTCAATAGATGGTCCCTGAGATGGAAGTGTATTTAATCCATGATATCTATAGTCTCTATAAACAGAATAAACTACCGGACCATTGGGAAATGCAACAAACTCATCACTTATTAAGCTTTCCTTCACTACACATACATACATTAAATTTGAAAAATATAGTAATTTATTAACTTTTGTGTTTTCATCAATATATCCTGAAGCCAATTCCGGATTATTATATATAAACCATTTGGCAACTTCACGAGCAGTCAGCATAGAACCCCTCCTCTTTTCAAATAGTATGTTATTATAACACTTTAGTCAAAATTTATCAACTCTTTTTAAGTCTATTAAGTATATTGTTGACTCCTATATTTCAATCCGGTAAATTAACTCTTGCCAACTGCTCACATATCTCAATCCTCTGCTGCACAATCGGTATCATGACATGAGCCTTTGCATCTGCCACCTGAAGCTTCATAAGATTCCGGAACTCCGTCAGTGTCGCTCCCATATTCAAATGCCGATGAAGATGTTTTATCTTTAAACTTACGCGATCATCATGATACTCTACATAGTAAATCAACCTTCGCTGTTCATCCTGTGACAGTTGCTCACCTAAAGATAAAATATATGGAATTATCTCATTTCTTGTTATCTCCATACTTCTTGCGGGATGCCCGTAATAGTGCATATTTACTTTACCATCTTTTTCGTCATATGTCTGGCAGTCTGGCTTTCCTATATCGTGAATCAGCCCCGCTATGTATATCATATCATCATCTATATCCTTAGGAAGATTTATAACTGTCCATAAACAATGTTCCCAAAGATTATATTGATGAGCATAGTTTTGTTGATCAAAACCTATCATAAGCTGAGCTTTTGGTATTAATATCAAAATGTCTTCCCTATGTTCGTCTATTTCTTCTACATTACGAGCTTTACGCAATAAATCAATTAGTTTTCTTAAATACATTTTTCCTCTATTTATTGAAATATCTTTCTTTCTGATTCCAATTCTAAATCGGATTTAAAACTTGCGACCATCGTATCATACGCTTTTTGAAGATTAAGCCAGTATTCAACACTTGTTCCCAGCATTCTTGATAACTTCATGGCTAAATCTATTGACAAACTCTGCTATCCATTAATACGAAAACTTAAATTCTTTGGTGTCGTTGCACCCCGGCTCATCCTGTCTAACAAGCTACGC
>JAEEGG010015422.1_pt1 | contig 16032 bp, 11 predicted proteins | sample 9134161 | NCBI WGS metagenome assembly JAEEGG01 (sample SAMN16246543, study PRJNA631951) | gut metagenome | biome: gut microbiome; feature: rumen; material: CR-attached | host: Bos | place: Iran: Karaj | collected 2018-10
GAGCCGTCAACATCAGCTCCTTTGCTGCCGTTATCTTCCGCAGCAGTCACCGTTCTTATTCTTCCAATTCCTGTATAGGCCGCAATCTTTGTGTCTGAGCGTTTATTCAGAGATTCAAGCTCCTTTACCGTTGGTTCAGGATCAGCTGTGCGCAGATTTTTCCCGGGAGAGGCTTTTCTGCTTATAAAACCGCCAATCGTCACTCCAAAAATCACAATGAATAAAAAAATGATGATGCATATAAGAATTTTGTTAAGCGAAAGCTTCATTTTATCCAGTCCTTTGCCTTAATGTATAATAAAAGGTGCCGAAAGTGCCGCAAGCCTTCCCGTGGTTCTTGCCGTAATGTGAACTCCGTCTTCAAGCCATTCTTCAGCCTGAATGCAGCCTGCTTTTCTCAGTTCATTTATAAGTGCTGTCTGACTGATTGGGAAAATATAATCACCCGTTTCACCATATAAAAGCTCAAAAATCTTATCTTTAAGCTCGTCAAAGCCTTTTTCTTCTCTTGCACTTATACACAAGGCATCAGGGAAAGAACGGCGCAGTCCTGTAAGCACTGTATTGTCTTCAAGCTTGTCTGTTTTATTAAGGCAGATAAGCCGCGGATTATGAGTTGCACCAATATCTTCAAGAACATCACAAACTGTTTTGTACTGTTCCATTACATTTTCATCAGAGCAATCCAGAATCAGTAGAAGTAAATCGGCGGTAACAGCTTCTTCCAGGGTAGACTTAAACGCATCAATAAGATGGTGAGGAAGATTGCTGATAAAGCCGACTGTATCTGTTATGAGTACACCCGGGCTGTCGTTGAGCGGCAGCTGGCGTGTAAGCGGGTCAAGAGTTGCAAAGAGTTCGTTTTCTACAAAGGCATCTGCACCTGTAAGTGCATTCAAAAGACTTGATTTTCCTGCATTCGTATATCCAACAAGCGCACAGGAAGGTATTTTTGTCCTCTGCTTTTTCTGAGTCTGCCTGTTCAGCTCAATTTCTGCAAGCTCACGTTTTGTCTGCGTTATTCTTTCACGGATTCGTCTCTGATTAAGCTCAAGCTCCGTTTCGCCCGAACCTCTGTTGCTGAGGGAACCGCCCCGCTGTCTTGAATAATCCTTATTCAGGTGCGCAAGCCGCGGTAAAGAATAAGACAACCTTGCAAGCTCTACCTGGAGTACGGCTTCTTTTGTTTTTGCCCGCTGTGCGAATATCTTTATAATAACTTCCTGTCGGTCAAAGCAGGAGATCCCGCTCAATTCTTCCCAGTTGCGCTGCTTTCTCGGGTCAAGATTAAAGTCAAAGATGATGCAGTCTGCCTCAATTTCCTTAGCAAGAGTTGCAATTTCCTTAGCTTTTCCTGTTCCCATTCCATATTGTGGGTGGACTTCCATTCTGGTAAGGGTAAGCCTTTGAATAACATCTAACCCCAGGGTAAGTGCGAGACCTTTCAATTCCTGTAAATCATTGCCAGGTTCACCAATAAGCAGTGCCCTGAGCTTTGTTTCGTTTTCTTTTTCAATTTCAATCATCACTAAAACTATAACTTATGAACGCATAATCTGCAAGTTTAATGTAAGGTTGTCCCCATTAGTTGCCCATTAGTTGGTGGAAGGTACATTTTTTTTAAAATAAGGTGGATTTTTTTCCGTTTTAAATGGATAATAGTTGTGTAAGGAAAACAGGGAGTATGAGCAAAAGTAAAAGAATTGCATTCAGTATTATCCTCACAATTGCAATTTTTGTCACCATATTTTTATTAATTCGTTATGCTTCTATGCCCGATATCTTTCTTGCTATTCTTTTTGGACTTCCTGCAATCCTTATTGAAAGTACACCACTAGTAGCCGCTTATATCATTCTGGGATTCGTATTTGTAGCATTATTTTCTATTTTCTTTATTATTTTTTATCTTTTGTTTGGTATTAAAAAAGACTATTCTGCTGAAATATCCGAAATAACACGGTTGATAGAAAACACTAAGCAGGAAGTAAAAAACGAATATCTTGGAAATATCGACATAATCTCTCCGGAACAGCTTAATGACAGTCTTACGCAGCGGAAAAAGCTCCTGCTCGATGAATTAAAACTAAAATACGGCAAGACAAATAAAAAAAGCCTGAACTTTATTGAATCCTCGGTAGAATCAAGCTGGAAAGAACTGGAAACTCTGTTCCGCTCGAAAAAAGCCGCTTCAAATAAAACAGATTCATTTGAAAACGAAGAATATCTTGACGAATTATCCGGCGAAGATGATGAAGATAATCTGGAAGTACTCGATGTAGCCGACGAAAATGATGAAAATAAAATCGTAGCATATTCAATCCCTGATGATTCTGTTGAAAATCAGACTGAAAATCAAAAAATCGACGATAGCAAAGAGATTGATGATGTTGAAGAACTTGAAGAACCAGATGATTTTGAAGAGCTGGAAGAACTTGAAGAACCGGAGTTTATCAATCCGCTTGAAGTAATTGGTGAACTTGAAGAAATAGATGATTTTGACGAAAGCACTGACAAATCAAACTTTAACGTAGTAGAGCAGCTGGAAGAAGCCGACGAAAATCTTGAAGAGCTTGAAGAATTAGTTGAGTATGAAAGCGAACCGGTTGACAATGAAGAGCTTGAAGAATTAGTCGAGGAAGAATTATTAGAAGGCGAAACCGACTCTATTGATGGTGATGAACTTGAAGAATTAGTTGAAAATGGTCCTGAAGAGCAGAAAGAGTTTGAAGGCTTGGAAGAAGACGAATTAGAAGAACTGAGCGAGCTTTGTGACGACGCAGATGACATTGAAGAAATCGAAGATGCTGACGATGTTGAAGAAATTGAAGAGCTCGAAGAAATTGATTATAAAGATCCGTATCCGGAACTGCTTGTAAATCTGCAGGATAAGCCGGTTTATTCGGCAGACAGCAACCTTACTTTTATAAGTTCCCTGAATGATAATTTTGCAAATGTAGAAAACATTTTTGCTGAAGATTTAAGCATTGGAACAGAATACATTCACGAGCTTAGGTTGATGAACTCTGATTTTACATTTGTTCCGGTAAAGCTTGAGTTTGTATTAGATGAAAAAAGTTTAGAGAATAAAGAATTGGATGATAAAAGTATAGATGAACCTCTCCCCGTAGATTCAGAATCCTGCTTTTCCTTAACAAGGTTTAATGAAAACCAGCAGGATGCTGTTGAACTTGAGGAAGATTCAGTTTCTACAATAATTGAAGTCGGTGGAGTTTTTTCAATTGCGGAAGGGTTGTCCTATGAAGGTGTTCAGCAGGATCAATCTTTTAAAGCCCTTGTCAATTCCGTTATTGGTACTGGAAAGTGAGGTTTTTTATGTTATTGAAGTGGTTTTATCTGGCAGTTGCAATTCTACCCATTTTGGGAATCGCCTATCACTATGAAACAGGAATGCCAAAAGCCAGCCAGAAACAAGTCTTTCTTTTTTCCAGTATTGCTATAGCTAACTATTCGTATGCAATGGGCTGTTTTGCAAACACAATGGAAGGCGTTATCATAGCAAACCAGCTTTACAATTTTGGAAGCATAATTGCCAATTTCTTTATGATAATGGTTGTTTCGGAGCTTTGCGGCATAAAGGTCAACAGATGGGTACAGCGTTTGATATTTGCTTACTGTGTTGTAATTATTTTCTTTGTTTCAACGTGTAATAATTTTACTTTATATTATTCCGAAATAGGCTATGGCTTGTATCATGGTGTTACATATATGGCAAAAAAATATGGACCACTCCATATTCTTCTGTTGATTCTTGTTTTTGGAAGCAACCTTTACTTTGTAGCGGCTGCAATGTTTGCTGTATATAAAAACTATAAGATTTCTGTAAGGACTGCCATCCTCATCATCATAATGTTTACAATTACAACTATAAGCTATGCCTTTACCAGAATCCTTCATATTCCCATTGATATTCTGCCTTTTACTAACGTTATTAATATGGGGCTTCTTATTTATATATTCAGACGTTCCAATATGTATGATATGACAGCAAATGTACTGAATATTTATGAGAAAAAGTCCGGTTACGGCTGTATTTCTTTTGATAAGAATAAACGTTATATGGGCTGTAATGATTTTGCACTCAAGCTTTATCCTTCGCTCAAAACGGTTGCCATAGATTCTATAATTCCAAAAAGCGATCACCGTCTGAATAACGAAATTGTTTCCTGGCTTAATAAATGGATAAACGGTTCTACAAGTGAGTTTATTGCAGAATATGATGGAATTACAGCTATCTGTTCAATGCAGACTATTACAGCCGGAAAAAGAAACATCGGTTATCTTATTGAGCTACACGATGCAACTAATCAGAAAAAATATATAAATCTTCTTAAGAATTACAGCAAGGAGCTTGAAGGGCAGGTTGAACATAAAAACGAAAAGCTTCTTGAAATGCAGGATTCTATCATCACTGGAATTGCAAGCCTTGTAGAAAGCCGCGATAACAGTACCGGTAACCACATCAGACGTACAAGTGAAGAAGTAAAGATTTTTGTTAAGAAGATAAGAGCGCACGAAGAGTTTGCAGGCTACAGCGAAAGCTTTTATTCGAATGTTGCTAAAGCCGCTACTTTGCATGATTTAGGTAAGATTGCGGTAGACGATAAGGTTCTCAGAAAGCCTGGTATATTTGATGATGCTGATTATGAGCAGATGAAAAAGCACTGTAAGGAAGGTGCAAAAATTGTTGCGGAAGTTCTAAAAGATGTTGAAGATGAAGAGTTTAAGACAACTGCAATTAATATCGCACATTATCATCATGAACGCTGGGATGGAACGGGTTATCCTTCACAGCTCAAAGAAAAGGAAATCCCTGTTGAAGCAAGAATAATGGCACTTGCTGATGTTTTTGATGCACTTGTGAGCAAACGCTGCTACAAGGAAGCATATTCCTTTGATGAGGCATTCAAAATCATAGAAGAAAATCTGGGTACACACTTTGACCCTGTTCTCGGCAGAATCTTTATGGAATGTCGCCCTGAACTGGAAACACTTTATTCCGTAAATGCACTTGCAGAATAAAATATTCCACTTTATGCTCAGCAAAACTCTATCTTGAAAGCTTGCGGTAAACTGTTCTCTTAGGAACTCCTGCTTCCTCGCCAAACTGTTCTTTCTTCCATTCTGCATATTCAGACCAGTTGCCTTCAAAGAAGCGTACTTCTGAATTGTTTTCAAATGCAAGAATATGTGTACAGATTCTGTCGAGGAACCAGCGGTCATGGCTTACAACTAAAGCACAGCCGGCAAAATCTTCCAGAGCTTCCTCAAGTGCGCGTACTGTCTGAACATCAAGGTCATTAGTTGGTTCGTCGAATAAAAGCACGTTTCCGGCTTCTTTTAGCATCATTCCAAGATTAAGGCGGTTTCTTTCACCACCGGAAAGTACGCTTACCTTTTTGTTCTGGTCCGGGCCGGTAAAGTTGAACCAGCCGCAGTAAGCATGAGCGTTTATTTCGCGAACACCGCCTTCAAGTGCACGACCTTTTTCGTCAACAGCTCCAAGCTTAATCATATCTGCACCGCCGCCGAGTGTTTCGTAAACGGTTTTATCCATATCAAGACCGCTTCTCATCTGATCAACGTAAACAAGCTTTACAGTCTGCCCAATTTTGATTGTACCGCTGTCTGGTTTTTCGCCACCTTCCATTCCGGCTGCATCAACAATCATCTTAAAGAGGGTTGTTTTACCGGCACCGTTTGGTCCGACAATACCAACAATTGCACCGGCAGGGATATGAACGTTAAGGTTTTCAAAAAGCAGCTTATCGCCAAAGGCTTTTGTAAGGTTTTCAATATCAATTACCTGGCCGCCAAGTCTTGGTCCTGCAGGAATGGAAATCTGTGCATCCTTAAGCTGCTTTTTTCCTTCCTGTGCCATAAGCTCGTTGTAGCGGGTGATGTGTTCCTTGTGCTTAGCCTGTCGCCCCTTTGCACTCATGTGAATCCATTCCAATTCGCGCTGAATTTCCTTCTGGCGTTCAGATTCGTGCTTGTTTTCCATTGCAAGTCTCTGATTTTTCTGTTCAAGCCAGCTTGAATAATTTCCCTTGAACGGATAACCTTCGCCACGGTCAAGCTCAAGAATCCAGCCGGCAACATCATCAAGGAAGTAACGGTCATGAGTGATTGCAATTACAGTTCCAGGATAATCGTGCAGGTGTTTTTCAAGCCAGGCTACAGTTTCTGCATCAAGATGGTTGGTAGGCTCGTCTAACAACAGAATGTCTGGTTTTTGAAGTAAGAGTCGGCAGAGGGCAACACGGCGGCGTTCACCACCAGAAAGTACGTCTACAACCTGGTCGGCAGGAGGGCAGCGGAGTGCGTCCATTGCAAGTTCAAGATTATTATCAAGATTCCAGGCATCAAGCGCATCAAGCTTTTCCTGAATCTCGCCCTGTCTTGCGCATAATTTATCAAAATCTGCATCCGGGTCGCCAAAGGCTTCGTTTATTTTATCAAACTCTGCGAGCAAATCTGTAATCGGTTTTACACCTTCCTTTACAATTTCCATAACGGTTTTGCCCGGTTCAAGATATGGTTCCTGCTCAAGGTATCCGATTGTGTAGCCGGGTGCAAGATAAGTTTCGCCTGTAAAGTCCTTATCAATTCCTGCAAGAATCTTAAAAAGAGAAGATTTTCCGGCTCCATTCGGACCAATTACACCAATCTTTGCGCCGTAGTAATACGAAATGCCAATATCCTTAAGAACAACCTTAGTTCCATAAGCCCGTCCTACGCGGTCCATAGTATAAATTATTTTTTTATCATCGAATGTCTTTGCCATTTTATCCTCTTTTTTCTGTCGTGTATTTTCAATAGCAAAATATAGCATAAATCGTAAGTTCTTTCTATAATACAAAGGTATTCAAATTGGAAAGAGAGGAAGTTTTATGCCACATTCATCAGGCGGCGGAAGTCACGGAGGAGGAAGCCACGGTGGAAGTCACTCATCATCAAGATCATCAGGACCATCTGGAGTTCGAAGAGGACCTTACGCAGGTTCCACCAGATATGTCTACTACAGAAACAAAAAGCCTGTAATCATTTATTCGGATTCTGACCCGGCAACTTCATATTCTCTAAAAATTTCTTTAGGCTACATTGCTTTTGTAACGGTTTTACTGCTCATTATAAGCTGTGTCGTGTGCTGTGCTAACACCCACTCTCCAACCAGACTTACTCCGGATTCAGAAGCACGCGTTATCATCAAAGATGAAGCTAATATTTTTACTGATACAGAGGAGCTGTACGCTGCCTTAAACCGCTTTTTTGAAGCAACAGGAATTGCCCCAACAGTTCTGACAGTAAAGAATGAAGTTTGGAGTAACAAGTTCTTGTCACTCGAACATTTTGCCTACAATAAATACCTTGAATTCTTTCCAAGTGAAAAGTACTGGCTCATCGTTTATTCTCCTGGTTCGGAAACAGAAGACGGCTTTGACGACTGGCACTGGGAGGGAATGCAGGGAGATAACACAGACAACATTCTTTCAACTGTGGAAACCGACCTTTTTAACAATACCCTTCAAAAAGCACTTCTTCAAAGCGAAAAATATACAGTTGAAAATGCCATCGCTTTTGCCTTTGATACGCTTACTCCGGTTGCAATGAAAAAATATATTCAAAAATCGGCTATTCCAGGGCTTTGCTACATAGCATTTATCTGGCTGATTGTCTTCTTAAAAAATTTCCACCCTATAAAATACAAGTACTACAAAAAAGCAGAAAAATGCCCCGATAACTTTGTATACCAGGAAAAATGCAAATACTGCGGTGGCGTTTACATCGTAGGCTTTAACAAGACCTGTCCGCACTGCGGCGCACCAGTATAAGGAGAAGCTATGCCACATTCATCAGGCGGCGGAAGTCACGGAGGCGGAAGCCACAGTGGAAGTCACTCATCAAGATCATCAGGACCTTCTGGAATTCAAAGAAGACCTTACGCAGGAGCAACCAGATATGTCTACTTCAGAAATAAAAAGCCGGTAATCATTTATTCAGATCACGACCCGACAAACTCACTGAAAGAAAGCTTAGGTTATCTTGCCTTTATGACAGTTTTACTGCTTATTCTTTGCGGGGTATTCTGCCTTTTTTACTGTCATTCTCCGAAAAAAATTATACCGGATTCAGGAGCTGGTATTGTTATAAAAGATGAAGCAAATATTTTTACTGATACAGAAGAATTAAAAGCTTCCCTCAACCGCTTTTTTGAAACAACAGGAATCGCACCGGCTGTTTTAACCGTAAAAGATGAAGTTTGGAGAGAAGATTATTCAACGCTTGAACGTTTTGCTTACAATAAATATCTTGAAATCTTTCCAAGTGAAAAATACTGGCTGATTGTATATTCGCCGGGGCCAGACAGCAAAGACGGCTTTGACGACTGGCACTGGGAAGGAATGCAGGGAGATTCCACGGACGACATTCTTACAGAAGTTGAAACAGGACTTTTTAACGAAACGCTTCAAAAAGCACTTCTCCAGAGGGAAAAATACAGCGTGGAAAACGCAGTCGCTTTTGCTTTTGACACGCTCACTCCTGTTGTAATGAATAAATATCTCGAAAAAAAGTGTTACTCAATACTTATCGCAATAGGACTTCTCTGGCTTTATCTTTTCTTTACGAATTTCCATCCGATTAAAGACAGCTGGTACAAAAAAGCAGTAGAATGCCCGGCTGAGTTTGTAGATCAGAAAAAATGCGAATACTGCAATGGCGTTTACATCGTGGGCTTTAACAAGACCTGTCCGCACTGCGGCGCACCAGTATAAGGAGAAGCTATGCCACATTCATCAGGCGGCGGTAGCCATTCAGGAGGAAGCCACGGCGGCTCGAGAGGCGGAAGTTCTATCAAAACATCCAGCAGGGCCTTTCCGGGGGCAAAACGATATCTTTATTACAAAGATAAAGAACCTGTTTTTATTTACGCTAACTACGATGTAAAAAAACGCCCGAAAAAGCTCAATCTTTTTTTTGGATTTTTATTTTTTTTCATAGCAATCGGTTTAATTCCGTCTTTTCATGATCCTGCAAGGCTTACTGACGATTATGACCAGACTATAATTATCAGAGATGAAGCCGGTGTTTTAGGAGAAGACACAACTACTCTCTACGAATCCCTTACAAAATTTCTGGAAGAAACAGGTATAGCTCCTTCTGTTATGACCTTTCCGGATGAAAAATGGAGCAAAAATTACACTTCTCTGGAAAATTTCGCCTACGATTTATATGTAAACGCCTTTGACGACGAAAAACACTGGCTCATAGTTTATGTAAAAGGACCGGAGGTTGATAAGTCTGATTTTTCCGAAGACGATTTTGAAAATTGGGCTTGGGAAGGTATGCAGGGTGACTATACAGATTCCATTCTTTCCACTAAAGAAACCGGTTTATTTAACAGGGAACTTCATAAACGGCTTCTGCAACGTTCAAAGTATACTGTCGGAGAAGCAATCACTGAAAGCTTTAATGTCCTTACGCCTGTTATAATGAAAAAATATATACATCCGGGGTATTACATTCAACTACCGCTGATAATTATACTTCTTGCTGCAATTATCATTTGTTATAAGCTCGCACTTAAAAAGACTGTATTCAAAGAAGCCGTTGAATGTCCGGAACAATTTGAAAAACAGGAACCATGCGAATACTGCGGTGGAATTTATGTTATCGGTCTTCACATGAAATGTCCTCATTGTGGAGCACCTGTAAAAGCACACGATTTTACAAAGGATAAAGACGGAAATATAACCGGAATTCTAAATTAACACTCAGCGTAACACTCAGCGCAAACAGAATTCACAGCTTTATTGTCAGTAGAAATCACTTAAAAAAATCATTATGCTTTATATATGAGTATATTCATCATTATCCCTGTATTTCTCCTTGCTGCCTTTTTTCTCGGCACATATATTATTTACCGCATCGGTTTTTATTCTTCAGACCGCAATCATGGCGGCATATATGATGTCCCAAAGGAAGAGCCTTTCCAGCGTTATAAAGATAAGATTTTAAGCCTTGTAAAAGAGTTTGATGAAAAAACGTTTGAACAGGTTCAAATAAAGGCTTACGATGGGCTTAAGCTTGCGGGGCGTTATTATCATATAAAGGATGGCGCACCTGTAGATATATGCTTTCACGGATGGCGCGGAAATGGTTTGCGTGATTTTTGCGGCGGGTCTAAAATCTCTTTTGAGCTTGGTCATAATGTGCTGCTTATTGACCAGAGAGGGCAGTGGAATAGCGGTGGACACACAATGACCTTTGGTGTAAAGGAAAAGCTTGATGTTCTTTCCTGGGTTGATTATGTTATAAAGCGGTTCGGCCCGGAAACAAAGATTTTTCTTTATGGAGTTTCAATGGGAGCTGCAACTGTTCTTATGGCAAGCGGCCTTAATCTGCCGGAAAATGTAAAGGGAATTATTGCAGATTGTCCTTATACTTTACCATCAGACATTATTAAAAAAGTTACCGAAGAAGGGATGAAGCTTTCGTATACATTTTTTAAGCCTGCAATTTACGTTTCTGCCTTTATCTGGGGCCACTTTAACCTTGGCGACAAAAACTCGAATTGCTGTGAAGCTGTAAAAAAATCTAAAACTCCAATCCTCATTATTCACGGTGAAGAAGATGGTTTTGTCCCCTGCTGGATGAGCCGCCAGATTGCCGAATCAAATCCATCCTTAATCCGCTACGAAACCTTTCCAGGTGCCGACCACGGAATGAGTTACATGTCCGATACAGAACGGTATGAATCAATTGCAAAGAGCTTCATCAGCGTGTTGTGAGAATAATTTCTGAACTGAAGGTAAGCTTTTTATTGTCCGGCCGGTTTTGTATTTGCATTGGGACTTGTATTTGTGCTGTTAGGCGCGGTTGCCGCTGTATTGTTTGCAGGTTCTGTCGTTGAACCTGTTGTTCCTGTAGCACCAGTCGTACCTGTTGAATTACCAGTCGTAGCCGTTGTTCCTGTCGTGCTGCCAGTTGTAGTGTTTGCAGTATTTCCTGTATTTGTGGTACCGGTTGACGCGGTTCCAGTTCCTGTAGTTGTTGCAGTTCCAGCCGCTGTAGTTCCTGTTCCGGCTGCAGCAGTTCCTGTTGCTTCTCCTGCCGGCTTGCCTGTACCAGTAGATCTTGTTGTTGTGGTTGTAGTTGTAGTTTTTGTTGTTGTACTGGCCGCAGTTTTTGGTACCATTCTTACATCTTCAACCTCAGACTTATGCTTTGACTTAAGTAAGAGAGTCTTTGTTTGATTTCTATATACATAACCCGAAGAATTGTAAGTTTCAAAGCGAGGGTCGGTACGGAATGCTGTGTTGTAAATATAAATTGATGAGAACTCAGGTATTCCCTTGAAAATTACGTAATGAGTAAGACCAAGAGGGAATGTTATGGAAAGATTAAGTGCGCTTTCTTCATCAACTGCATATTTAATCTCTTTTGCACAAGTCCAGGCCCACATTACACCCTTCTTGTCTGTATGAATAAACGCAAAGTGTGGATAATACCAGTTATCATAAGCAATCAACGGATAAAGGTTTACAAGCGTTCTCAAATCAAAAGAAGAAGATTCAGAAATGTAAGAGCTTACAATTACCCGTCCTGCCTTTATGTAAGTTTCGTTATTTGTAAGTGAACCAAAGCGTAAAAGTGCAATACCTGTTTCAACTCCCTGTATTACAGAAAGGAATGTGTCATTTTCAGATATTGTAAGAATATTGTTTTCAAAAGAACAGGTCTTTGTAAGGCGTTCAATACACTTATCTGCAGCTGTCCTCAAAATCTTTGCATATGCAGGATTCATCGTAGCCAAATCATCAAAGGTAATAAGAATGCCTGTTGCCTGAGAAACAGAGCATTTTTCAATATCTGCTTCAGCGGCTTTTTCCAGAATCATAGCTGCTTCTGACGGGTTCGGATGGATACAAAGGCTTGCTGCAAGGTCGTGAGCTGTATAAATATCAAGAGAATCTGTATAAGCGGCTTTAGAAATCAATGCTGAAGAAGTTTTAATCTGCTGGTCCAGAATATTGTTCATATTAACAAGGTTGTTGAAGTACGGAGCAGAAAGATAAGTTCTCTGTTCACTTCGTTTGTAGCTCTGCGGAATATCATCAACTGCCTGCTGGTATTTTCCTGCTTCAGACATTGCTGCAACATAAGAAACAACTGCCTGTTCAGAGAAATTGTTATCCGAAAGTGAACTCCTGAACGATGTAATAAGATTGTTTTTAAAGTTTGTAATTACATTAAGATAGTTTATGCCTTCTGCTGCTGCAAGACTTGTAAGCGAATCAAAGGTAAAGCTCTTTGTGTCATCGAATATACCGTAGCTTGCATAAGAATCTCTGTGTGCAAAAATCATATAACCGTCTACAACATCATCAGCAGAAAAACTCCAGTTATTCTTTTTGTCATTAAGAATAACTTTTTTACCTTCCTCTTTAACAATCTTCATATTGTAGGCAAAGTTGTATGGAAGATAGAAACTGAGTACATTTTTTGGAAGATGGGTACGAATTATAAGAGGAGCTTCCGGTTCATCTTCAGTTACTTCAATTGAAAAAGTTACTTCATCTGTCATTTCAAAATTTATGGAAGAATCTTCTCTGGACCAGTTTACAAGTTTTATATTTTTTGGTTCCTTTTCATTTTTTACAAGGATTTTTGGTGGTGTCTGGTCGTCAAAATAAATATTTATACCGTTATAAGAGGCTTTTAAGGTATTTTTCAGCTTTATTTCGTCATTTTCTGATTCAGATTTTGTTAAAGTTACTTGGAGATTTCCGATTTTTTCAATAATATTGGAATCTGTTCTAAATTGAAGGACAAAAATGCCGATTATAATAACGATATCGACAAGTATCATCCCTAAGGCTTTTCTAAATACACGTGCTTTCATTGTATGTATAGTTTAGCTAATGATTAAGGGAATTTCAACTAAGTAGGAATAATGTGATGAATAAAATCAAAATCTTAGCAGCCCTGATTCTGGGTACTGCCATTCTTTTTGCAGGTTGTGTGTCAAAGCCATCTGAACCGGAAGAAGAAAAACAGACTCCTGAAATTGAACAGGAAGAAAAAAAGGTTGAAGAGAAAACCGATAAGGATAAAACTGGTAAAAAAGAAAAAGAGCCCGAGCCTGAACCGGAACCGGAGCCAGTCCAGATTGATCCGCCTGATGTTGCTTTTGTAAAAAACATACAGTCAGAGCTTCAGACGGGAAGTGTTGCCAACGCAATAGAGCTTTTTGAAAATATTCCGGAAGAATTAAAGGATGATGAAGAAATGAACATGCTTCTGGCATCTCTTTATATTTCAAACGGGGATTATGATAAGGCTAAAGGTATAGCAAACAGCCTTCTTGCCGAAAATCCTGATAATATTGATGCAATGGAGCTTTATACAGTATCTGCAAGGGCTTCCGGCGATTCTACATCCTATAAATCAATGTCAAAAAAGATTCTGCAGACTGACCCTTACAATGTTCAGGCAAATATACTTCAGGCTGAAGAATACTCATTAAACCGCAAATACAAGCTTGCAAGAGATTCTTATTCTAAAGCTTTAAAAACAGAACCTAACAATACAGATGCACTCTATGGTTACGCGCTCACTTCTTATTATCAGGATGATTTGAAGGGTGCAAGAGCTGCCTGCGAAAAGGTTCTTGAACTCTCTCCAAAAGATTCTTCGGCCCTTGCCTTTATGGGTAAGCTTTCTGCAGAAGGAAATAACTATATCCGCGCAACAAAATACATTCAGGAAGCACTTAAATATGAGCCTGAAAATTACAGCTACTGGCTTGATTTAGGTTCTTATTTTGGAAATCAGGGAAAAACAAATGATGCAATTTCCGCCTGGAAAAAAGCCGCCGCCCTTGAGCCAGATTACTTTCTTGCCTATGCTTATCTTGCAGGTATTTACGATGAACATAATGAATATAATCTTGCGCTAGACAACTATCACAAAGTAATAGAAACAAATCCAAAATATTATTACGCTTACGAGTCTGCTGCGGTGCTTGAATATCATACAAAAAATTATCAGGAAGCAATAAGGCTCTTTAATATTGCCTACAGCTACAGCAAAAATTACTGCTACAAGTTTATGATTTCGGCAATTTATTTTAAGATGAACGATTCTTTCAACGGCAAAAAAGTGATGAACGAAATTTTAAAAACGCTCGACCGTGATTCTGTTGAATACAATATGGGCCGAATGTTCAGCGATACTTACAGCCGCAATGCAGAAAGCACACTTCTTGGTAAAATTCAGAAGGAAGATAATAGAAATAAAAAGGGTAAAATGCTATTTTATATGGGACTTTATTACGAAGTCTTTGGGTCCAGAGAAGCGGCCAATGAATACTATGCTAAAGTAGCAGCAATGCAGGCACCAATGTTTTTTGAATATCGCCTTGCACAGTGGGGTCTTGAAGAATGAGCCAGACACAAAAGGTTTTAGAGCTTAATGGTAGAAAAATAACCTTAATTGGAACAGCACACGTTTCTGCAGAAAGTATAACAGAAGTTGAAAATACAATTCGCGAACTTAAGCCGGATTGTGTTGCAATCGAACTTGACGACAAGCGTGCCGAATCAATCACAAATAAAGATAAATATAGTCAGCTGGATATTATACAGGTTTTGAAGCGAGGCGAAGGCTTTCTTCTTCTTGCAAACCTTGTACTTGCCTCCTTCCAGCGCAGAATGGGCATGAACGTTGGTGTAAAGCCTGGCGATGAAATGCTTGCCGGAATGAAAGTAGCAGAAGAGCTTGGTATTCCAACCGTAATGGCAGACCGTCCGATTCAGGTAACACTCAAGCGTGCCTGGGCAAAAAACAACTTCTGGGGAAAAAGCAAGCTGCTTGCAACCTTGCTTTCTACTGCCTTCAGCAAAGAAGAAGTTTCTGCAGAAGAAATTGAAGATATAAAGCAGAAAAACGAAATGGATTCTATGATGAACGAGCTTGCAGACTTTATGCCTGTAGTAAAAGAAGTTCTGATTGATGAAAGAAACCTTTATCTTGCAAAAAAAATCTGGGAATCTGGTGGAAACAACGTTGTTGCAGTTTTAGGAGCAGGGCATCTTGATGGTGTTGTAGAAAACCTGGAAAAACTGGCAGCCGGTAGCGAAAAGGGTGATTTGACGGAAATAAGTCAGGTTCCACAGAAAGGTGCCTTCGGTAAGGTTGCAGGCTGGATTATTCCAATTGCCATTGTAGGTTTGATTGTTGCCGGCTTTATCTACGGCGGTACACAGCTTGGTACAAAAATGATTAAATCCTGGATTTTGTGGAATGGCAGCTGTGCTGCAATCCTTACATTGCTTGCGGCAGGACACCCGGTTACAATCCTTGCTGCCTTTATCAGTGCCCCAATTACATCTCTCTGTCCATTCATCGGCTGCGGCTTTGTAACGGCAATCATACAGGCTCTTGTCTGCAAACCAAAAGTAAAGGATATGGAAACTCTCCAGGATGATGTTAGCTTCAAGGGCTTTTACAAAAACAGAATCCTGCGCGTTCTTCTTGTGTTTATTCTATCCTCTTTTGGAAGCTCTGTTGCAACCTTTATAAGCGGCGGCAACATTATTGGCTCGCTTGTAGAAAACTTTCAGACCCCTGCCGAATAGTGCTACATGGCTTTCTGAATAATATGCCTCGCAGAATAAAATAAGACTTTTCTTATAATAACAAAAGTTTCATAAAAATTACTTACATTTTTGATTTTTCTAGAATAAAATAAACTCAGAAGGTTTTTATGAAGATTGTTATTAAGAAAAATGTTTTGGCCATAGCTGCTATATTTCTCTTTGCTTCTTTTCTGATTTTTGCAGAGGACCAGCCACAAAATCCTTTCTCAGAAATAAAGAGCACCTCCGAAATAATTCCAACAGCCCAGCTTCTTGCCGGCTATCTTGAACGCGACTCAGATTTAAAAAAGCTTGCAATCAGTCTACAGCAGGAAAAGCTTTCCGGGGCAATAAGTAAGCTTGATTCAGG
>JAEEGG010015423.1_pt1 | contig 16031 bp, 12 predicted proteins | sample 9134161 | NCBI WGS metagenome assembly JAEEGG01 (sample SAMN16246543, study PRJNA631951) | gut metagenome | biome: gut microbiome; feature: rumen; material: CR-attached | host: Bos | place: Iran: Karaj | collected 2018-10
GCAGAAATTAAGTCAATTGTGAATCTCAGGCGTTCTCGTAGAAATAAAAAAAGGGATCACTAAAAAGAGAAATATAGTGATATCAAGGAAGTAACAACGATAAAAAATTTTTGATGGAAAGAAAAAATTTTTTTTGAGGAGGAACTATGCTATGCGAGGTGATATTATTGAGAAGTTAGGGTATTTTTTACCGCTGGATCATTTAGAAACACATCGGCATATCTCTTTTCAAGAACCTGCTCAAGTGCTTTTTCTGAAATTGTTATTCTGGCTCCAAATGGTTTGTCTGTCTGTTTTAATTCCAGAACAACAACGATGTCCTGACTTCTAGATGCCACGATAATATCTGCATAACCATCTCCAGATTCAGCATTGGATTTGTGACTTTCTACAAGAGATGCTCCACTTACCAGCAGACCGTTCACAAATCCATGATAGTAATTCTCCTTCGGAGCTTTTGTTGATAAATCCCTTATTGATACATATTTTGTCAGCAGCCCGGTCAGACTGCTCTCCACCTTTTCTCCGTCACCGTTGAACAGACCTTTTATGAAATCTGCAGAGAAATTCTGCATTTGGGTATCTCTCTTAAAGAAATCCATAATTTTGGTTTTAAAGCATTCTCTAATTTCTTCGTTCGGAATATACAGTCTGTATTCGCCTTTCGTTTCAGAACGGTACCTGGGATCGAAGGTAAGATAACCGGTATATAGAAGCAAAGTCCAGAAATCTGTTATGTTATGTTTTATTAAATCTCCGTAGCACAGAGATGCGCTTACCGGCGTAATGATAGATTCTCCATCCAGAAGTTTCTGCATCATGTCTGTATCTTCAGACTTTAAGTAACCCATGAATTCTTCGATTACATCATTGCCGCTGGTGTTTATCCAGTAGTTCTCTGCGGTGATATCTGCACCCTCCACGCCAGCCTGCAGGTAGTTCTCATTGCAGAATGACATTACATCCCAGGGACAGTACATGTTTACATAACCGAAATAATAGCCGTCATAGTTTTTCCTCACTTCGTCATAGTAATCTGACAATCCGTAATATGACAGAACATCCAGGGTTTCTTCCTTTGTAAAACCTATTCCACTGGAAATATCTTTATTTCCCAAATTAAGAACTGAACAGATAAGAGGATTATTCAGTCCGGTAAAAATACTTTCCTTTGCCACTCTCAGACATCCTGTAAGTACTGCTCTTCCCAGATTAAAGTTGGTTTTCAGAGCATTGCCAAGGAACAGTCTGATTACATCAATCATATCATCGTAGTATTCTTTATGTGCAGCTTTGGCGATTGGAACATCATATTCGTCTATGAGAACTATCGGTTTTATTCCGTGATGCCTATAAAGAAGTGATGTAAGTGTTGCCAGAGAGTCCTTGATATCATTGCTGTTATTTATATCTGTGAGGTAGGATTTATTAAGGTACAGTCTGAAATTCTCAATTTCATCGCTGCTTAACCTGTCACTTGATGCCAGATACCGAAACTGACTAAACATTTTATGGACAGTTGAAGCGAACTGTCTGTATGCTCCGGCAAAATCATTACCTTCTACAGATTTCAGAGAGACAAATATCACAGGAAACTTTCCCATATACTTACTGCAGAATTCTTTGTCCTTAAAGATTTCTGTATCCTTAAACCATTTTTCCTGACGGGAAACATCTCCGGGATTCTCCGGATCAAGTGACAGAAAATCACAGAATGTAGACATTGTGAGAGTCTTACCAAACCGTCTGGGTCTGGTAATTAACATTACATCGGACTGGTTATCCTGAAAAACAGTTCTTATGAACGGAGTTTTATCTACATAATAGCAGTTGTTTTCGATAAGATTATGAAACAGTTCAGCACCGACACTTATAGATTTCAACATTTTCATTTAACTCCGGTCAGTTGTTTGTACAATTCAGTAAACTTTCAAAATCTATGCACTATAGATTAAATTTATCCATGTATCACCCGTTTTCGATTTTATCAAACAAAAGGATCAATAACCCACTTTTCTCCTTTTTACATAGTGGTTTTGCGAAGTATCCTTCGTGATCTTTTCTTTCTCTGTTTTCTCTTTGCAGGGTTGTTTTACTACTTCAGAACCGTTTTATTTGAATTTGCTTGTCTTCTCTGGATCGCATAGGCCTGTAATAACCCAAAACGCCATTCAGCTTCCATATGTCGATAATTCAGGATGTAGTTTAAGAGCAATACATTACGGGCATTTCAATTATTTTTCTGAAGGGAAGTTATGCACCATTAAAGCTCCTGTACCACATGAAAGATCATATATCCTGAGATCCTGAGATCCAGAATCTCCCGATAGTCCATTTCACATTTATCCAGACGCTCCCGTTACCATGCTGGGTGTTTGACCGTGCTTCGGGTAATTCAATTACATATCACGGATCAAAATTCTGTGCTGTGCTAAAATGGAAATGTTGTGAAGGTCGGGGAAATTAAGTGTTATGGGCAATATTCTGAATCCTGGTAACGATAACAGCTTTATAAGACTGGTTAAATTCAAAGATTCTGAAATTTTTGTAGATAAGACAGATTTTATAAAAGAAATGTCTGCAAAAATTAATGCTCAAAATCGTTTTTTTGCTGTTACCCGTCCTCGCAGATTTGGAAAAACCGTAACTGCGCATATGCTCTCAGCGTATTATTCCAAAGGGTATGCCGGACAAAAGATATTTGACGGTTTGAAAATTTCAGAGAATATCGGTTTTGCAGATCATCTTAATAAATACAATGTTATTTACATTGACATGAATTCTATAAAGGACAAGTTTATCTCGTATAAAGCCGACAAATCTCTCTACATCGAAGCTATTGATGATCTGGTGGATTTTCTCCAGTATATGGTTATTCGTGATCTAAAGGAGAATAAAGAATACGCTGAACAAATCAGCAACGATCCGTTGATTGGAAAGAAGTCGTTGTCATCGGCATTGGAAGTTATATTCAAATACACCGGCGAGCCATTTATTTTAATTATGGATGAATGGGATCTGATATGCAGAGAGTATCAAAATGAGCCGGCGCTACAAGAAAAATTTATAGAATTTCTGCGCGGTCTGTTTAAATCTGATGACGGTCTTAGTTGCTTTGCGCTTGCATATCTTACCGGTATTCTTCCTATCAAAAAATACAACTCTCAGTCTGCGCTTAACGGTTTTGACGAATATAACATGCTTGCTCCTGGTGAGTATGCGACATACTTCGGGTTTACCGAGGATGAAGTTGCAGACATTGTAAAATCACCTAACTGTAAAGTGACACATCAGGAATTAAAGGAATGGTATGAGGGTTACAAAATCAAAGGCGTTGATATATACAACCCCAACTCCGTATGCAAGGCCGTGAGCCGAAACGAATGCATCAGCTACTGGAGCGGGACATCATCCAATGAAGAGTTTGTCCGCCTCATCAATACTGATTTTGAAGGTCTGAAAGAAGATATCATCAATTTAATTGAAGGCGAAGAGGTTACTTTCAGCTGTGCCAATTTTCAGAATGACATGGTAACCATAAAAGACAAAAATGATGTCTTCAGTCTTCTGGTATGTCTTGGGTATCTCGGATGCTCCGATACCAAAAATAAATACCGTAAGGTTGCTTATGTTCCGAATGCAGAAATCAAAGCGGTACTGATGGATATTGTGAGAGAGCAGAACTGGTATGAGCGCATGGAAACCATCAAACGTTCAGAAAATCTGCTCAAAGCTATCAAAAAACTTGACGGAGCAACCGTAGCTGCAATTATTCAGGAAATCCACAATTCCTCAGCCGTAGCTCTTCTTGATTACAACGATGAGGAATCTCTGACATACTGCGTAATGACCGGACTTTTATGGGCAACTCTTGATGATTACAGCTATCACCGGGAAGATCAGGCAGGAAAGGGCCGTGCTGATTTAGTGTATGAGCCGATAACAAGGAGACAGCCTCTTATTCTGATTGAGTTTAAGTATGACGACTCTGCCGAAGAAGCCATTAAGCAGATAAAGGAAAAAGAATATTTCAAACGCTATGCCGGACAGTACAGAAATATCATACTTGTCGGAATAAATTACAGCACCATAACAAAAGATCACCAGTGTCTGATTGAAAAGCTGGATTAAACAATTCCACAACTAGAATCATTTCCCATGAAGGATCTCCACCGGAGGTCCTTTTTTCGTTTTTAAGGAACTCAAAATGAACGACAGCACCATCAGGCTTTCTGCCGATACGTCTGCTCTGACTGATTCATTGAGCAAAATTGCCGAAGAAATGACGGCCATGAAGGACGCTGTTTCCTCCTCTGCTGCCGCCATGGGAGCAAACCTTGATGCCTCGGCAAAACAGGCAGAAGCTACCAATGCCGCAATTCACGGACTTGATGACAGCGTTAAGACCGTAACCGATTCAATTCAGGCACAGACCAAAACTGTTACTGACCTAGGTAGCGAGCAAAGCAAGGTAACAAAGGAAATCAGCAAGGCCTTAAATACTCAGAATTCCCAGCAGAAAGACGCCAACACCACTCTTGCCGAGGAGAAGAAAATCATGCAGGAGCAGGAAGCTGAAATCAAAAAGGTCACCAAAGCTGTTGATAATCAGACCGGTGTTCTGCAGAAAAACGCCGGTGGCTGGAAAATGCTGATGACGGGCTTTGCCATCAAGTTTGCCTCCGAAATCGTGGACGGCTTTAAGAGCATTATCTCCACCGGACTTGAAGCCTCACGGGTTTATGAGGATATGTCAGCAAGACTGACTCCCCTGGTTGGTGATTTGGAAACTGCGCAGAAAACCTTCTGGAGTCTTAACGGTCTGGAAGATGAAACAGCAACCGATAAACTTGCCAAAGCCTTTGTGGATTTAGGTAATAACGGTCTTACCAACTCAAACGAGCAGCTTAAAACCTACGCCGTCATAGCCCACGGTACCGGAAGAGACCTCAACACCCTGACTGATGCGGTTATTGCTTTCTCGCAAGGTTCAACCAAGGCGCTCCGGCAGTTCGGTATTACTGCAAAGGACAACGGTGACACTATCTCCTTAACCTACAAAGGTTCAACCACCGAGATTGAAAAGAACAGCAAGGCTCTTGATGAATACCTGAATCAGCTTGCCAGAAACAACTTTGATGGCGTACTGGAAGCCAAGCTCAACACTGTATCTGCCGCTACCGGGAGACTTGATAACGCCTGGGGTACTTTCTGTACCAGACTCATGCAGTCAAACGGCGGTTTCGGTGAACTCATCATCATGGGTAATGACTTTCTTGCCAATACCCTGAACGGCATTTCTGAATGGCTGGACGACCCCGCAGTTACCGAGTGGTTCCATAACCTTGCCAAAACAGTACGGGAGACCTTTGAGGGAATACGCACCGCATGGGAAGGTGTGAAGGACTTTTTCAGTGACACTCTCGAGCTTATCGGTGTTGAGATGAAGGACGGAACCGGGAGCTGGAAGCTCTTCTTTTCAAACTTTTTTCAGTTTGCTCAGATTGGCCTTCTTGAGCTTAGTCAGAAAGTCGGAGAACTGTGGGATAACACCATAGGTTACCTCAATGCCATCGGTGAAGGTATCGGAACTTCTCTTTCCGGAGGAACCTTCTCCGAGGGCTTTGATTTTGCCAGAGAGCGAACCAAACGAGAAGCAGAGGAAACTGCAAAAATTTACAAGGCCACCATTGCCGGAATCGAAAAGGACATCACCGAGTCTCAGAACCGTATTGCCGCTGAACGTAAACGCATCGCTGAAAAGTACCAGAATAAACCTGTGGGTGAAGGTACTCAGTCTGATGAAGGTTTGAGAATTGGTGCAAATAAGGACTCCGGTAAAGGTAAAAGCTCCGGTGGCGGACTCTCAAAATCTGCCGAGGCCCGTGATACCTGGACGCCTTATTATGAGCAGATTCTTGAACTCGACATGAAATCAAAGAGCGACCTTGAAAGGCTCGAGCATGAACACATCAAAAAGCTGCAGGAGTTTAATGCCGTTATAGCCGAGAATGCTCAAATCTCTGAAATCGAGAAGAACAATGCTCTCCTCATCATCGAGCAGGACTATCAGACCCAAAAGGCAGAAATCGAGAAAGAAGCACAGGACTTTCTGCGTTCTCTTAATCCCGAAGAGGAGGAAATTCTGCGTATTCAGGAAGGTTACGGCAGGAAGCTGGAGCTCCTGGAGCAGTTCCACAACGACCAGCTTATTTCCGAGGAGGCCTATCTCCAAAGCCGAACTCAGCTCATGGATAAATACACCTCTGACAGCACCACGGCCAAGCAGCGCAAACAGGCTGATGAACTCAAAAAGATGACTGAGCCTTACGAGAAAATGGCTGATGCCACCATTTCAATTTCCGATGCCTTTGATGATTTGTCTGCCAATATGGATGAATCCTCCGGTGCCTATAAGGCTTTATTTGCGGTTCAGAAAAGTTTTGCGGTAGCCAGTGCCACCATGGATGCGGTACAGGCATGGATTAAGGCTCTTAACGATCCGACAGCAGTTACCTGGCCGCAGAAACTAGCGAACTATGCATCCGCTGTTGCCACTACAAGTTCTGCCATTTCCCAGCTTACCTCCGTATCCATGCATGATAAAGGTGGACAGCTCAAAGCTGGTGAATGGGGTATCGTCGGTGAGTACGGACCGGAGCTGGTGCAGGGGCCCATGAGCGTGACTTCCCGAAAGGAAACTGCAGAACTTGCACGTTCTGCCATTAACGGAAATGGCTCGGGAAACGGCTGCAATGTATGTGTGAACCTTTACGAGAATTCTGAAAAGGCGGGAACCGTTGAAACCCGCGGTGATGACGAACAGAGAATCGTAGATATTTTTGTTGCCGACATCCGTCACGGCGGTTCAATGAGCAACGCTCTGCAGAGCACCTTCAATCTCAGTCGAATGGGAGCATAATCATGCAATTTTATCCTTCTTGTCTGCCGTCTCCGCAGCAGAGAGGCTTTAACTACAAAATCAAATCCAACATCATCAGAACCCAGATGGCAGACGGCCATGTTAGGCAAAGACTGGTTAATACCGGAACTTCTCATGAGCTTTCCGTAAATTTCATTTTCAGTGATGAGGAATACCGGAAGTTTATGGGCTGGTACCGCAATGATATTAACTACTGTCAGGACTGGTTCTACATGCCGGTGCTCAATGAGTACGGCAACACTGAATCTCTCTGCCGCATACAGAATGGCGAACTCTCCGCCTCGCTTAACTGCGTGAATTCCGATGGCCCGTTATGGTCGGTGCAGTGCCGCCTTGACGTAGAACCGGGAATTGGCGGTGATGAGGTATGGATTGATCCGGAAGGCTGGGATGAGCTTTATGCCTATATTTGGGTTGCTTATTACACCAATTACGAGTGGCCGGGAATCAAACTCAAGAAGAACCGTCTCGGCTATTACGTTTTTAAGCTGAATCTTCTCAAAGGTTATCCGTATGACGGGTATGTGGAATTCAACGATAACAACGGCAATTCCACCTGGAGTTTTTATTCCTACGAAATCGATGACTGGTGTGGCCGCATTATCAAAGTCAAGCCGGATTCTGAAGAGGTGGAATACCTTTCATGGTTTAACTAAGGACGGAAAATGCTTTATTCACTTGAAGAAATCTATGCCAGCGGCGGCAGACTGCCGATTGTTACTCTCACCATTGCCAATGAGAGCATAGGAACTCTGCGTTATGTGCTGGGTTACGAAGACATGCAGCTCTGGGGAGACACCTATGAAAAATCTGCCTTTACCGTTTCAATGCCGGAAAGGTCTGACAGCGGCTTTTCCGATTTATCCTTCGGAGTTGATGGAGTCAGCGGTGAAGCCTACGAGTACATGAAGCGTGTTATCGAAACTCAGACAACCACCTACATCACCGTTACCCAATGGCATTACGAACACCGCGACAAGCTCTCTGAACTGACGCTCACCATCACCGGCGGACGCATCACCCGGGAATCGGCAACCTTCACCGCATCCTTCTGCGACATGCTGAATCTTGAGTTTCCGCGTCTGCGCTATACCGCCGCTAACGCACCAGGACTTAAGTATGTGGCTTAACCATTATCTTCTCATCAGACATACACCGAACGGCAGAAAGTATCCGTTCCTCGACTGCTGGGGACTGGTCTGCGAGTTCTACCGCCGGGAGCTGGACATAGAACTTGACGACTATACGGATTTCAGCATTCGGGAAGGGTTCAAGAAGGAAAGATCCTGCTTTTTTGAAATTGACACGCCCCACTCCGAGTTCGGTGACGTGATCGCCTTTTTCAGGCATGGTCTGATCTTCCATGTAGCAGTGTATCTTGGCAAAGGTGAAATGCTACACACCGGACTTAACCGTCATTGCCGGGTGGAAAAGATCAGATCAATGCAGTTTGTTGAAACAAGAATCTACAGGCATATCAGCCTTCCAAAGAGGAAAAATGAAACTTGAAATTGTAACCAGAGAGGACTTGAACAAGGTTCTTGAGCAGTTAGATCTGCCTGAATACAGCGGCAGTCTGCCCGCTCTCCTGAAAAGTCAGATCACATCATACAATCCGACATTAAAACCATATCTGTCGCTTTATGTTAACAGCAGAAAGGTAGAACAGACTGAATGGCAGCACACCTTTATCAGTCGTGATGATCATTTAAAGTTTGTCATTGAACCCGGTGTAACCGGTACCGCCATTGCCGCCATCATCTCCGTGGTGATTGGTGTGGCAAGTGCCGTTTATGCCATGGTGAGCATGCATAAGCTTGGCAAGAATAAACAGAAAAACACCAAACAAGGAAATTCAATCTATGATGTGAATGTCCAGGGCAATAAGGTAAAGCTGATGGAAAGAATTCCGGAAAACTTCGGATTTTTCAAACGCTACCCGGACTATCTTGCCGACCGGCATGTGTTCTACCGCAACAATACTCTGTTCTGCGACATGATTTTATGCCAGGGTATCGGCTACTACGATTACAAATCCGACCATTCCGATATCTACATCGGCGAAACTCCCGTCAGTGAACTCAAAGGCTGCTCTGCCTATGTCATTGAACCTGGAGTAAAAATTACCGCTGAAAACTCCCCGGAAGACAAATCCTGGTACTGCTGGTATTCCTCCACCGAGGTCACCCGGAGCGGCCATACACTTAAAAGCGGTCAGGGGGAAATTGATACTTCCTCAAAGGACGGTGTAAATCTTGAGTTCAGCGGTAAGACCTTCAGTGGTTTTTCCTATCAGAGTTTTTCCCACGGTTATGGCGGCTGCTCCGGTGGCGGGACTGATGTTCACCGCATCAGAAAAACCTTTGATTTGAAATGGGCAGACGGAACCATCTTTGAACTTTCCGGTGTTACCAATACCCGCAGAATAAGCACAGAGATTGTTTCTGCCAGATCCGATGAAGGCATAACTGTCATTATAGTGAAAAAGGACGCTCTCATTCAGGATTTCAGTTATCTCCGGGCAAGACAGACTGAAGTTCAAACCAGTGTTGATGAGGAACCCGGTAAGGAGACACAGACCGAGGTGATTGTAAGAAATGGAGATTATGTCAGAGTTTCCTTATCGGCAATAACATCAGTCACCTATGACACCATTCCTTCCGGCTCAAGTGGCGGTAAATCAGTCACCGAAGAGGAAAGCAATGATGCATCTGCGCTCTGTGAAATTCAGGAGATAACCGCTGACGGTGACAATGTTACGCTGAAGTTCGACAGTTCGGATTTAACAGTTCCTGCCTTTCCGGATACAGTTGAACCGTCTCAGCCCTACACCAGAATTACCGATACGGCAAATCGGCTGGCAGGCTCTGCGTTTCAGCCGATGCCTGCGGATTATCCGTATGACGATAACGGCTTTTATGAAATTGTGAGTTTTAGAGATGGCACCTATACGGTTAAGAGACTCAATGACAGCTACAGTGAAATCGCAGAGTGGCTGGGGTTCTTTTCCAGCGGAATCAATCAGGAAAACACTGTCTTTACGTTAATCAGCGGTCAGGCAAGTGACGGCGGTTACGTTGGACCTTACCGGGCATGTCCGTATGGTGCGGTATCAAACATCTTTGAACTTGATTTCTCTCTGCCGTCAGGACTTGGAAAACTTAACGATGACGGTGATTTTGAGAAACTCACCATCACCATTCAGATTGAGTACCGCAGAGCTGGTTCGGATGATGAGTATACGGTGATTGAGAAATCATGGACCAACAGTACCAACGACCAGCTTGCCGAAACCATCAGACTTGAACTTGATGCAGCAGACAACTACGAGTTTCGAGTTCTCAGAACCTCAAAGGAGGACGGCTCAACCCGTGCTCTCGAGGAAATCAAATGGACCGGACTTAAAAGCGTCATCAGCACCATTGACCGGTATGACAACATGACCGTGCTCATCTGCAGGTTTAAAGGCAATGAAACCTTATCCGAGCTTTCCGAAAATCAGCTCGCCACTTACTGGACAAGAAAACTTCCTGCTCTAGGGTATTCAGATAATCAGCCTCTGCTGCCGACTCGGGATATTGCTCCGGTGGTTCAGTACATTGTACGGAAATCCAAATACCGCAATATCCTTGATGTCGATACGCTGATGGAGTTTGATTAACTGTGGCTGTCTCATGGACTTGAATGTAACGGCTCCATCGACAGTGACAGCACGTTACTTGAAAGTTTACGTGATGTGCTCAACTGCGGCTTTGCTGTTCCGGTGGTTCGTGACAACACCTTATCGGTTAAGAGACTTCATGCCGGAGCACAGCCTGTGCAGATTTTTACGAAGAGCAATATGACCTCAAGTCCGGTAATCACTTACTCTCTGCCAAAAGATGATGACGTGAACGAGGTGGTGGTAAATTTCACCTCTCCGGAAACCTATAAGACTGAAACGGTGTACTGCCACATTGATGAGAATGGAAACAAACGCATCACTGATTATCCAGAATCCGACAATCAGGAAAGACTTGATGCCTGGGGCGTAACCGACAGAGAGCATGCCATTGCTCTCGGTATGAGGCGACTTCGGTATCTTAGAAATACCCGGGTAACCTATGACATCAAAACCGAGCTCAACGGACTCAACTGCCATTTCAACGACCTTGTAGGACTGATGCTTGATGAGAATCTCTCAAATATTACCGGGAGAATTACCGCCATTAACGGGCAGACCATTACTACGGATATCGAGATTCCGGAAGACTGCTGGGACGGAGTCGTCTACATTTCAAGGAAGGACGGCTCTTATGGTGAATATACTTTTTACCGCAATGACAGCCATTCTCTCTATTTAGACAGTTATCCGGATATCTGCTGGGACAGTGAGTTCGGCAAGTCTCTCGAATATCCGCTTTTTGCCATCGGGGAACTGCAGCTCTGCTGGGTTACTGCAGTAAAGCCGGAAAGCAATAACCGCTGTTCATTAAGTCTCATCAATTACTCGGAGGATATTTTCAGAGATGACATTAAGGAGAAAAACCAATGAAAGCATTTGTAGTTCTTGATGAGGGATATATCAATCAGGCGGTGGTATCCCTCAGCTCTTTTTTCAGATATAACCGCATTGAGCTCATCATTTATGCCGAAAAATGCACTGACCTTGAGAGAGTTCTCGCCGTAGTGCCGGAAGAACTGGTGGAGGTACGCTACGTATCATTTCCGCAGCATGACCTTTTTGCCACTGTAGGTGGTAACAGGCTCATGGTTCATCGCAGTGCTGTTCCTGCTATTGCTCAAAGAATCAAGGCTCTTGAGGAGGTTTCTGCAGAAGCGGACTGTGTGCTGAACTTTGATTTGGACACTCTGTTTTTAGGTTCAGCGGTTCCTCTCCTTGAGGAGATTACGGCAGAGCATAAATCCGGCATCTTCGGAGTCAGCGAACGTGAAAACAGGGATAAGTGGATGAAGCAGATGAAGCTTAAGGAAATCGTGAACACTCCGCTGTATTTCAATACAGGTCTTATGTGCTACAAGGCAGACTGCGAAGGACTGTATCAGAAGTTCATCAAAACGATTGAGGAAAAAGGAAACTTCATGTACTGCCCGGAGCAGGATTTTGTGAATCTGCACTTCAAGAAGAAATATCCGCTTGCCAATGAGTTCAATGCCATCTGGTTCAATCCCGGATACAAAGACATGGCTCCACTGATGGTGCATTATCTTTCCTTTGAGAAGCCATGGAATAAATTCATATATCTTGATTTCCGTGCCTATGCCTGGTGGAAGAAATACCTCTCCGCCTGCGAACGGGTAGAAGGCTATCTGGACAGAGACTTTATCGGACGGGTACGAAGTAACGTAAACAGAGTGAAATGACAGGCGGCTTGATGGTCGCCTTTTTTATTGGGAGAAACAAAATGAGAGAGCTTTGGAATATGCTCCAGGCAGTATTTACGGGAATCGGCGGATGGCTGGGTTACTTTCTCGGAGGCTGTGACGGTCTTCTTTATGCCCTGATTGCCTTTACGGTTATCGATTATATCAGCGGTGTGATGTGCGGGATTGTTGACGGCAAACTGTCCAGTTCCATCGGGTTTAAAGGTATCTGCCGTAAGGTGGTTGTCTTCATGCTCGTGGGCATTGCCAGCATTCTGGACACGAGAATCTTTCAGACCGGAAGTGTCCTCAGAACCGCTGTGATTTTCTTTTACCTTTCAAACGAAGGTATCAGTCTTCTCGAGAACGCTGCACATCTCGGTCTGCCGATACCGACGGTGGTCAGAAAAGCCTTAAACCAGTTACACGATAAATCAGAAAATAAGGAGAACGAAAATGGCAAATAGTCCGCTTGTAACTTACACCAGATTGAGTCCGAACCATTCAGGGAAAAGAACCTGTTCCGTCAGCAGAATTACACCTCATGCCGTTGTCGGTCAGCTCAGTGTGGAACGTATCTGCGACTGCTTTAAGGACAGGAGCAGACAGGCAAGCTGCAATTATGCCATCGGTGCTGACGGTAGGATCGGCCTTTGTGTTGATGAGCAGAACCGCTCCTGGTGCTCATCATCCCGGGATAACGACCAAAGAGCCGTCACCATCGAGTGCGCTTCTGATCTGACTGAACCTTATGCCATGAAACCGGAGGTGTATTCAGCACTGGTTGAACTCTGTGCTGACATCTGCAGAAGGAACGGTAAGCGTAAACTTGTATGGATTGCAGCTCGGGAAAAAGCTTTAAGCTATGAGGTTAAACCTGACGAAATGTTCCTGACGGTTCATCGCTGGTTTGCCAGAAAATCCTGTCCGGGAAACTGGCTATTTGAAAGAATAGGCAGTTTGGCGGACGAGGTGAATGGCAAACTGGCTGAATAAGGAAATTTGGTAGATGGCAGTCTGCCTATATTATCTTATTTTGGTCCTTTTGGTTTAGGGTAGGAATATGAACTATACCAGCTAAACATTTGGAGCATACTCTCAACATTAGAGGTATCCCAATTATCTAAAGGTTGGTTGAAGGATTTGGCTCCATCGAACATCCAACTCATATCTGTAACCTTAGAGGTATCCCAGTTATTTAGAGGTTGATTGAAGTCGTCTGTCTCACTGAACATACAACACATATCAGAAACATTGGAGGTGTTCCAATTGCCGATTGGCTGATTGAATGATTTAGCAAAACCGAACATAAAATACATATTAGTCACATTGGAGGTATCCCAGCTGCCGATTGGTTGATTGAATGAGGTTGCTTTACAGAACATACTACTCATATCAGTAACCTTGGAGGTATCCCAATTGCCTATTGGCTGATTGAAGGATGTGGCACCGTCGAACATAGATCTCATATCAGTAACCTTAGAGGTTTTCCAATTGCCGATGGACTGATTGAAAGATTCAGCACATTTGAACATACAACTCATATCAGTAACATTGGAGGTATCCCAGTTGCCTATTGGCTGATTGAAAGCTACTGCACACTCAAACATTTTTCTCATATCAGTAACCTTGGAGGTATCCCAATTGCCTATTGGCTGATTGAATGAAAAGGCTGATCTGAACATATGGTTCATATCAGTAACATTTGAAGTATTCCAATTACCGATAGGCCGATTGAATGATTTAGCAAAATCGAACATACAACTCATATTCGTTACCATTGAGGTATCCCAGTTGCTTATTGGTTGATTGAATGAATAGGCTGCTTCGAACATTTCGCTCATATCAGTAACATTTGAAGTATTCCAATTACCGATGGACTGATTGAATGATTTAGCAAAACGGAACATACCACTCATATCAGTAACACCGGATGTGTCTTGAATATTCACATATTTCAATTTTTCTAAATTCTCAAATGCTCTTGCCAATGAATGGACATTCTCCCCAAGTTTTATCTCAAATTCGATTCGCTTTAAGGGTGTAATTATATTGGCTTTCCAAAAAGGATTAATTCGCATCTGTTCATTTTTCCAATCCCCATAATTAGCTTCATCATTACTATACCTTTTGGTAAATTCATAATTTATTGTCAGCGAATCAAGATCGTTATTAATGATTTGATGTATCAATTCATCAGTGATGTCATCAGGAGAGTTTAAAACGGGATTTCTGTTCATGTTGACCTCTCATTAATTATTTAGATTTCTTTGGTCTTGTATGTTTATAGGAAAATGCTCTTTTAAACATACCCTGTTTCTCTTCAACGTTGGACATATTCCAGTTACCTATCGGATGATTGAATTTCTTTGCTAAATAGAACATCCAGCTCATACCTGTAACTTTGGAAGTATTCCAATTGCCGATTGGTTGATTGAATGATTTTGCTCCATGGAACATATTAGACATATACATAACGTTTGAAGTATCCCAATCACCGATTGGCTGATTGAATGAAACAGCTTCCAGAAACATATCGTCCATTCTTGTAACATTTGAGGTGTTCCATTTACCGATTGGTTGATTAAATGATTTGGCTCCACAAAACATATCGTTCATTTCTTCAACATTGGAGGTATCCCAATCTCCGATAGGTTGATTGAATGATTCAGCACTGAGGAACATTGCAAACATCGCTGTAACATTGGATGTATTCCAACTTCCGATTGGTTGATTGAATAATTCGGCTCCTAAGAACATGCATCCCATACACTTAACCATGGAAGTATCCCAATTGCCGATTGGTTGATTGAATAATTCGGCTCTGAAGAACATACTTCCCATGTTAGTAACCTTTGAAGTGTTCCAATCACATATTGGTTGGTTGAACGACTTGGCATGGAAGAACATCCCGAGCATATTGGTAACATTTGATGTATCCCAGCTACCGATCGGCTGATTAAAGGATTCAGCATGCCAAAACATGAATGACATATCCGTAACACTCGAGGTATCCCATTTGCCGATTGGTTGATTGAATGATTTTGCTCCATTAAACATACCGCTCATGTTAGTAACACCGGATGTATCTTGAATATTCACATATTCCAATTTTTCTAAATTCTCAAATGCGCTTGCCAAAGAGTGAACATTTTCACCAAGTTTTATCTCAAATTCAATGCGCTTTAAGGGGGTGATTTTATTTGCTCTCCAAAAAGGATTGATTCGCATCTGTTCTTTTTTCCAATCCTCATAATCATCTTGAGTCCCTTTACCGAACCTTTTGGTAAATTCATAATTAATTGTCAATGAATCAAGTTCGTTATTGATGATTTGATGGATCAATTCATCAGTAATGTCGTCAGGAGAGTTTAAAACTGGATTTCTGTTCATGACTGCCTCATTAATTATTTAGATTTCTTTGGTCTTGTATGTTTATAGGAAAATGCCATTTTAAACATGGCTTGTTTGTCTTCAACGTTGGAAATGTCCCAGTTTCCTACCGGTTGATTGATTTTCTTAGCCAAATAGAACATCCTACTCATATCTATAACGTTTGAAGTATCCCAGTTTCCAATCTGCTGGTTGAAGGCACTGGATTCACAAAACATTCCGGAGAAACTTTTTACAGCTCCGGTTTTCCAGTTTCCTACCGGTTGATTGAATTTCTTAGCCAAATAGAACATCCTACTCATATCTATAACGTTTGAAGTATCCCAATTTT
>JAEEGG010015425.1_pt1 | contig 16031 bp, 13 predicted proteins | sample 9134161 | NCBI WGS metagenome assembly JAEEGG01 (sample SAMN16246543, study PRJNA631951) | gut metagenome | biome: gut microbiome; feature: rumen; material: CR-attached | host: Bos | place: Iran: Karaj | collected 2018-10
GTTGGGGCCATGCCACAATCACAAGTGGTTCTTACCCATGGATAAATGTTACAAAAGCGTAAGTAATTGATTTACAACGTTAATGAAAAATAAAAAACTTCCAAATATTTGGAAAGCAACATAGAAGTGGTAACGTGACAGTCAGAACCTCTACAGCTGGAGCTGAAGGCATCGAGGGTAAGGAGGGTATTATCTTCAACGGCGGCAACGTAGACGTGCTGACCACCGATGATGCCATCAATGCCAACGCCACTATCGAGTTCAACGGTGCCCACGTTATAGCCCGAAGCATTGGCAACGATGCTGTCGACTCAAATCCCAAAGGCGGCTTCTTTATGCCCTTCGGGGGTAACCGAGATCAGGATACCGATCCTGCCATCATCATTACTGGTGGCACCGTCTATGCTTGGAGTCAGGTTGGGTCACCCGAGGAAGGACTCGACTGCGACTTTGCCCCGCTCGTCATTGAGGGTGGCACCATCTTCTCGGTTGGAGGTGGTATGGGCGAGATGCCGTCTGTGCCCTCCAACGAAACCGCCAAGCAGGCAACAGCATTACTCATCGGCATCAACATCGAGAAGGATGAACCAGTTTATGTTTACGACGGTAATGGCAAACTTATCGACACCGTCACCATACCTTTCTCCCTGCGGCGCAGTGCCAGCCTCGTCGGCAGTCCCGCCTTCAAGGTCGGAAACACTTACACCGTAAAGACGAAAGGATATGAGAAAACCTTCACGCTCAACGAACGTTTCACGGCTGTAAGATAGTTAGTGATTATCTGTTGGATTTTAGAAACTCCCCCTCCGCTTTTATCCTTTCAATCGTTTTTCTCTCTGATTATTTGGCCGTTCCGTTTTTTTTAATTATCTTTGCAGCCGGACTATAGCAATAGCTTATGAAAACTACATCCGTACAAATTAACACCCAACTGTATGATACAGCCGTCGAGTATGCACGCCGGCAGCATACCAGCGTCGAGAAGATGCTTGAAGGCTTCATCCTTTCGCTGCCAATATATGGAAAGACAGAAGAAAGACCAAGATTGAAGCGCCCCACGAACTTTTCTCCAGAGTTGCTGAAATTGAGTGGTATATTGAAACAACCGAGTCGGGAAGAAGACCTTAATGGTGATGATGCAAGATGGGAATATCTTAAGGAGAAATTCTGCCTCGAATGAAAATCTTTATTGATACCAATATCATTTTAGACGTCCTGCAAAATCGCACGGCTTTTTGGGAAAGTTCAATGGCTATTATGCAAATGGCAATCAATAAGGATATCAACTTATTTGCCTCACCCTTATCTTTTGCAATATGCTTCTATATTCTTAGGAGAGAACTTGGAAGAGATGCAACATTGCAGAGTCTCCGCTCCATAAAGTCTTTTATAGAGATGACGACAATGGATAACAGCCAGGTCTCAAGAGCACTCAGTAGTGATATGCCCGATTTTGAAGATATGCTTCAGTTTGAGTCAGCCATAGCCTCTGGATGCGATGTGATAGTAACCAGAAATGGGAAACATTTTCCCCAAGAATGGATACCGATATTGACACCATCAGAGTTCCTTGATCAATATACCGTATAATATGATACTCTAAAAATGAACTAAATAACCTTTCAAGAAAGTACCGAACAATTGAAATGCCGCAACTGGCTCTACCACTCAGACTGGGGGGCACGACGTAAAGAGGCCTGCAGGGGCGGCAACAACAGAAACATTACTAACCATGCGCTCGCAGGCCGGAAGGCGCAAATACCTACTTACTAAAACAAAAAGCAAATAATGAAAAAGCTATTTCTTAAAACATTGATGACCACTCTCGTCTTTTTGATGGGGTGGGGGAGTTCGACTTGGGCTCAGACGGATGTCACGTCTACATATCTGACAAATGCCGACTTTGAGGGGAAATACTCTGTTTATTCTAATCCTAGCTCAGACCGCGCCATTTATCAGCCCGAAGGATGGACTATATCTTATTCAAATGGAGAGAAAAATGATTTGACATCGCTGAATAGTAGTTGTACTCAGTGGAATCAGTTTTCTAACAAATCTCAGCCTGCTAATGGCGGCAACAATACATATTGGATTCGTTTCCGTTGGGGAAGTACGTCGAGGTTGACTCTTTCACAGGATGTAACTTTGCCAGCCGGTAAGTATAACCTTACAGCCGACGCCTTTTTTAATGGAAATGGAGGCGGATCTGCAACAATAAGCGCTGCTGGTCAGAGTCTGAATGTCAGTGGTAATAGCGAGTGGACTAATTATGGACTTGAGTTCACACTTGCAAATGAGACTACGGTAACTATTGCTTTTGGTCTTAATGAGACAAGTCAAGCGGAGGTTATTGCAGGTTTCGACAATTTCAAGCTTACTTATACAGAAGTCGTGGTAAAAGACAATCTGGAGAAGGCTATTGCCACTGCCACCAAGGTGTATGACGGAACTTCAGACGTAACACTCAATGCTGCCATAGCTGACGCACAGGCAGTCTTTGACAATGTAAGTGCTACACAGCAACAAGTGAATGATGCCACCGCAACGCTGAATGAAGCTGTAGCCACCTGTCTTGCAGCTCAAAGCGACTACTCGTTTTTCATAACAAATCCGGGCTTTGAGCAGAGCGATCCATTTGTAGGTAATAAGGGCACTGGCTCTGCCGAAAACTATGAAGGAACTGGCTGGAAGGCTCTTTCGACAAGTACATCAAATAGCTGCGGTGCTATACTGGGCTATGGCGTGTCAGGAAACCAAATTAACAACGTTAGCGTACCTGCTACGGATTTGGATGGTAATACTGGCAATGCAATGGCTATCAGTGTGGGGTGGAGTGCTACCGTAGCCTACCAGAGTGCTGATGCCGTAATCTTGCCTGCAGGTGAATATGTGCTGTTGGCTTATGTTTACAACGCTAACACCCAAGGTCAGAACTTCACGTCGAAGTTTGGCTTTGTACCTACTGTGGGTGATCCCATTCTCTCTTCAACCACATCGTTCGCTTCTGGCAAGTGGACCTTAGACTATGTACAGTTCACTCTGACGGAAGCTACCGAGGGTAAGTTCCAGATTGGTGGCGCTGCTGGTAATAATACTTCTACAACTCATGCCAAGGTGTTTATTGACAATTTGACATTGACTAATGCTGATGGTTTGGCTTCAGCTCAGTCAAAAATCGCAAAACCCAATTGGCTTGCAGCAAAGGCTGCTGCCCAGGCTGCCCTTGGTAATACAGACTACACCAATGTGACGGGTAGCGAGAAGATAGCATTGGAGAGTGAGGATAAAATGGACGAGCCCACAACTGCTGAAGGTTATGATGCAGCTACTGAGGCATTGATTTCTGCCACTAACGCCTTCGCTGCCGCCAAGGCTTCGTACGACATCTTTGTTGAATATAATAAGGAGTTGCCTTATGCGCCTAACATACAGCCTGAGATTACGGTTGAGTCGACGGCCGAGGGGCTGATTAGAGAACTCCGTGCCTATTACGAATCGAATGCTCTGGCTGAGGGCTACAAGGGCGCCGAGGATGTTACGTCAACTTACATGACCAACTATGTTAACCCAACAAAAATAGATGGCTGGACTGTCAATAATACGACGGGTAATAGCAAAATGCGTATTATGGCAAATGAGCCATACACTAATTCTGATGGCTCAGCAGCTACGGGCTATTTCGACAGCGACAGCTGGGGCAGCGCATTTGCCACAACCTTCACCCAGGATGTCGAACTGCCTCAGGGCGTGTATATCCTTAGTGTCAAGGCCCGTGGTAATGGCACGACGACCTACAAGGTGATAGCTGACGGCGAGAGCACAGACATTACTTCCATAGGTAGTACAGGTGGTGTGTTCGGTCGTGGTTGGAATGACTACACCGTCGAGTTTGAGGTCAAAGCCACCAAGACCGTTACGCTCGGTATGCAGATGGAGACGAGTAGCAGTAGTAACTGGCTGTCGTTCTCCGACTTCCGCCTCGTCCGTATTGGCGACAGCGAGGAAGGAGCAGTGTTGGCCGAAGCAAATGAACTTGCTGCCGACGATGACGCTGTGGCCGTAGGTAAGCTGCGCTATGCCATTGCCGCTTACAATGACGGCGGCGAGATTGCTGGCCTTGCTGCTGCCGTTGAACAGTTTAAGACCGACAATGCTGATCAGGGGAAGGATGAGACTTCGAAGGTAGGAACAGATAAGGAAAAGTGGACTGTTGGCACAGGAAATAATAGCAATAGGGGAACATATACTAAAAATGGTATAACTTTGGTTGAACACTATGGCGAAAGTGATGCCGGCGTGATGATTTCCCAGCAGGTTAATGTGGATAATGGCCTGTATAATATTGAGCTTTATGCTACTTCACATAATGCGTGGAATAACAATGGTGCCAACTTGCAGACAGATGCCGATGACGTGGCGTATGTTTTTGGTACTTCAGGCAGCAATACTATAAAGACTTGGATTACAGCTCGTCGCAATAGCGGAATGCTTGAAAGTGAACCCGAAGTCTATGCCGTCAACGGCTTGGAAGTAAACGATGGTAAAATTACTATGGGCTTGGCTCTCGAAAGGGCAGGTCAGACAGAATGGCACACCATTCAGATCAAGAAGCTTACATTGGTAACTACTGCTAAGAAGGTATATGCTTTGGACAAGACAGAGATGACTGACTTGATTTCTGAGGCCGAGGCTCTTGCCGCCAACGAGTACAAGACCGAAGGAAAGGCTGCACTTAATACCGCCATTACGGCTGCACAGGCCGCTTTGGAGAGCAACAAACTGAACATCTCTGAGTTTGAGGCCGAAATCCAGGCCCTTAAGGATGCCATTGAGGCCTTCACGACTGCTAACTATGTAGCTATGACGGGCACGTATTATGTGCAGAACGCCACCTCAGGAAAGTATATGGCTGCCGGACATAGCTGGGGAACTCAGGCTATCGTCAACGAGTCGGGGCTTGACATGACGTTGTCTGCAGGCACAGACAAGAAGGTGACTTTTGACTCTCAGGTGTTTAATGGAGACAACAATCATTTCCTGGGCAGCAACCTCTATATGGACAGTCCCGCTTATGCCTGGATTATTGAGCAGACTGGTGAGAATGAATATACGATTGGCAATGGTGCAAAATATCTTGGGGTAGACGCGAGTGACAATCTTGTACTTGTTGACGAGGCTGTCACTTGGAAGTTCCTTGCTGCGGCTAACGTACAAAGCCAGCGCCAGACCGACGGGCTGACAGCTCTTGAAGCTGCCACGGCCGACAATGGTGTCGATGCTACGTTCCTGCTGAAGGATGCCGATTTCAACCGCAATGACCATCGCTGGGCTGCATGGACTGTTAGTACGAACTGCACTAACAGAAACCTGGGTGGTGGCGGTACTGCAACCAATGGCAACGGCTGTGCTGAGTCATTCCACTCTTTGTTCACCATCAGCCAGACCGTTAACAACGCCCCCGCCGGTGTCTATAAGATGACTGCACAGGGCTTCTTCCGTCAGGATGATGGCGAAACTGAAGACATTCCGTTGTTCTTCGCAGGCGACAAGACCGCTGATGTGCCTGCCAAGACAGGCAGCGAAGGCAGTATGGGTGATGCTTCTATTTCGTTCTCCAACGGACAGTACACCATTGAGCCCATCGAGTTCATCGTGGGCGAGGACGGCGTGCTGACCGTAGGCATTAAGAACGAGACGGCTGTGCATCAGTGGGTCATCTTCGACAACTTCCAGCTGACTTACTACGGCCCAGCTCCTAAGACCACTGTCACCCTGGCTGTCACAGATGCCCAGTATGCAACGTTTGTTGCTCCGTTCGACGTGGAGATTCCTGGAGGCGTGACGGCTTATGTGGTTGAAGGTGTTGACAGCGAGACGAATGAGATTGTGATGGATGAACTGAGTACCATCCCCGCCAACAAGCCAGTTGTGCTCTTTAGCGAATCTGCTTATAGCACTGAGGTGGAAGGTGTGGCTGTCCCGGCAGAGAATTTGACTTATGGCATACTCACCGGTACCTATGAGGATATCGACGCCATCGAAGGCACTTACATTCTCCAGAAGCAGAGTTCAGTCGCGTTCTTCAAGGTTGAGACTACCGGTATAACTAAGGTGAAGGCTAACCATGCTTACATGACCATCCCGAGCGGTGACGGTGCCCGAGCCTACTACTTCGGCGGCGCGGCTACTGCTATCGGCGCTCTGAAGGCTCTGACCAGCGGCGACGCTGAAATCTACGATGTGAACGGCCGCAAGCAGGTGAAGCTGCAGAAGGGCGTGAACATCATCCGCACCAAGGACGGTCGTACGCAGAAAGTGATGGTGAAGTAATGGGAACGTGAACGAAAACGTAAACGAAAACGAAAAAGTTATGAAAAAGAAATATTTGAAGCCCGAAGCCTTGGTGGAGGCTATGGAACTGGAGCAGTGCGTGATGCTCGTTACGAGTGACACGGCTGCTGATGAAAGTGAGGCCTTGAGCCGCGACATTGAAGATATGGCTCAGCAGGTTATCTTCATCGACATGTTTGAGTAAAGCTAATTCAGACGTCCGCCTCGCATGGTTCGTGCGAGGCGGACTTTTTTAAATTGATATCATGTTGAAGGACTATCCCGACAAGATGACGGCGGAGCAGGCCCGGACGTTTCGCGACGATGTGCTGAACATTGTTGCGCAGATTCCAGCGGGCCGTGTGACGACATACGGCGAAATTGCGGCGCTGGCCGGATGGCCAAGCCACTCACGGATGGTTGGGCGGACGCTGCGCTATACGCCCGGAGCCGAGTTGTTGCCGTGCCACCGTGTTGTCAATAAGGAAGGGCGCACGGCTCCCGGCTGGAGCCGTCAGCGGCAGCTTCTGGAGGCCGAGGGCGTATCGTTCTGCCCGAACGGTCAAGTCGATATGAAAAGGCATGCGCTGCGGATGGCAGACTTCCTGCCCTGACAACATTGAAACAACGTAAAGGATGATGACATCGGCCAAAGAGATCATAGCCTATATGGAGTCGCTGCACAACGAGGAGCAGCGGCAGGTGCTTATGCGGTTCTTCAAGACGGGACCAGGCGAGTATGGCGAGGGTGACGAATTCCTGGGCCTGAAGGTGCCGCAGACGCGTGAGGTGGTGAAATGCGTGGCCCATAGCCTGCCCTTGAGCGAAGTCCCTGAACTGTTGACAAACCGCTGGCACGAAGTCCGCCTTTGCGGACTGCTGGTGCTCGTGGCAAAGTTTGAGAAACTGGCGACGAAACGGCTTGAGAATGATGAGGCTGCCATCCGAGGCCGGGACGAGATCCTGACGATGTATCTGCAACATGCCGGGCAGGCGAACAACTGGGACCTGGTCGACCTCTCGGTACCCAAGATTCTCGGGCATTGGCTGCTGTTGCCGACCGGGCTTTGTCCCCGTCACGTCGAGGAAGGCGACTATAAGCGGCAGGTGCTCGATGAACTGGCCGCCAGCGAGAACCTCTGGAAGCAGCGTATGAGTATGGTCTGCACGTGGAAGACATCGCAGATGGGCGACCCGTCGTGGTGTCTGCGCTATGCCGAGATTCACCTGCACCACCCGCACGACCTGATGCACAAGGCCGTTGGCTGGATGCTCCGCGAAATGGGTAAGCGCGTTTCGATGGACTTGCTCCGCGACTTTCTGCGGCAGCATGCCCACGAGATGCCTCGCACCGCCCTGCGCTATGCCATCGAGAAGATGACGGAGCGTGAACGGGCGTTGTTTCTCAATCAGCGCGAAGCGCTCGCCGACTGAAACTCCTTCAGCACCTTTTCTATTTCATCGGTGTCGTCGGTCAGCGTCAGAATCAGGTTCTTGTATCTACCTGTGCTCATCAGGTGCTGCAGCAACGGGTAGACGGGCATCTCCTCCGTCCAGAACTGCTTGCCAAGAAACACCATCGGACTTGAGAACCCGAACGAGAGGTAGTGGTTCTGCACAGCATCCTGGAAAATCTCCTGCATGGTGCCCGCGCTGCCTTGCGAGTAGACGATGCCGCCGAAGGCCAGCGTGAGGATGCTGTCTTCACGGATGCTGTTCTCAAAGAATTTGGCAATGTGGGTGGCAAAGGGCGTTGACGGCTCGTGGCCGTAGAGCCATGTGGGAATGCCAAGGCTCACGTAGCGGTGCTGAGGGTAGCGGCGCATCACGCTGAGAGCCGACGAGAGCCAGCCCTTGTCATTGAACGATGCCGCCGCGGCAGCCAGCGTGGCTATAGCCTCTTGGGCTTCTTCCTGGCTACGGCCTGCCAGCCAGGCTCCCAGATGGGTGGCCTCCATGGCGCCGGGGCCTCCGCCGCTCAGCATGCAGAACCCCTCTTCGGTGAGCCGCTTGCTCAGCATGACGATGCGGGCGAACATGGGGTCGGTGCGCAGCAGTGCGTGGCCTCCCATGATGCCGATGCACCGGTGGCTGTCGTGCTCCCTGAAGAAAGCGTCGAGCGCCATGTGGATGCCGTGGTCGTGGAGTGTCCGTGCCAGCGACTCGTCGACGTTCTGGGGGTTCTTGCCCATAGCCATATAGTGACGGTAGACGCGACTGTCATAGCAGTTGGCAAACGCTTGTTTGTCAGCCTCGTCGTCGGCAGCAGGCTCATAGCCTTTGTAGAGCTCGCCGGCGTTATAGAGACTGTGCCGTGTGACGTCGAAGGGCACGTCCAGATACAACGAGTAATAATTCGTTTCTTTCATATCGCATTTTTCTTGGTTGTCTTGACTATCCCCAATGCCACCACGCCCGCCAAAATATTGGCGACGAACGAGGCGGCTATCAGCAACAGGGTGACGAGCAGGCCTTCAAGGGCCGGGACGCCTCCCAGCAGCATGCCGGCATAGAGCATCGGTACGACCATCACCAGAGGTTGGGCCAGATTCCTTACCTGATGTAACATGTCCTCACGCAGTATCTCCGGCTTTTGCTGGTTGCGCTGGTAGCTCATCATGGTCTGCATGAGCGAGACCGTCATACAGGCCATCAGCACCGAATAGACAGACAGGAAAACACTGACGGGCAGCATCAGCATCGTACTGCCTCCCACCACGATGCTGCCTATGACCATAGCTGCGCTGACGGGCCGCAACATTTTCCGCCACATAGTCTGTAGCGGATACAGGCACCAGCAAATCGACAGGGCCAAAACCAGCAGGAACCAGAGCAGATAGGCCCACCAGGCGTTTGTCTGATAGACCACCCACACCACGGCCACAACGATGGCCATCTGTGCTACCGTCGCTCCGAATATTACCAACATGCGACGCAGCATCTGTCTGTCGAAGAAGGCCAATGCCATTATCGCTACAAACACAACGCACGCCACTATGGCCGCGCCCCATAAAGAAATCTCAGATACAAACATACAGCAAAAAGACGTGTTCCTAAGAATAACGCTACAAAGATACACATTTTCTATGAATTACCGGCACAGAAATCTCCTTTTTTTTGCTTTAAAAGCGTGCATGATGCGACAGTTGTGACAAGGTTCCGGCTGGTTGTTACAAAAGGGGCGCCGTGTCGCAACTAACTCGGACGAAAAACACGAAAAAAGTTGGAATGAGCCCCGAAACCGCCTTAACTTTGCATCACCGAAAGGAAAAAAAGTAAAAAGGTAAAAAAGTAAAAAACAAGAAGTTTGAGACGGGCGTTGACGGCGAGTTCGGCTTCCATCCCAATGCCACCATCGGCTTCAAGGGCGAGTGCTCGCTGCCTGAAGACATGCAGAAGGTCACCCTGGCCAAGTTCAAGGGCTTCACCTACACCTTCATGATTGGCGTCGTCCCCGTGACCGTCACCATCGACCCCGCCCTCAAGCTGAAGCTCGACGGAAGCGTCACCGCCAAGGCATCGCTGGGATTCAGCTACGACTACTCTAACAAGTTCAAGGCCGGCATCCGCTGGCAGGGCAGCTGGAGCACCATCAATGAGTTTGAGGAGCTTGAGAACAAGTTCACCTTCGCCCGTCCCGAGGTATCGTTCGGTGCAAAGGCCGGCATCGGACTCTTCATGACGGCAACAACGAAGATCTACGGCGTGATGGGTCCCGAGCTGGGCATCGGTCCCGGACTGGGTGCAGAGGCCAATGTCACCGTCAGTCCTGAAGGAGTAGACTGGAATGCAGAGGTGAAGCTGACCGTCAAGGCATGGGCAGGCGCCAAGATCGAGATCCTGGGCTGGGAACTCGCCGAGTGGAGCACCACCTTCGACATCGTAGGCCCCTGGACGCTCCTGAAGCTCCCCAGCGACGGCAGCGAGCACAAGACTCCCGCCGAGCAGAAGGCTGAGGACGTAAAGAAGCAGAGGGAGAAAAAGATTAACAGCTACGCAAACATGATTAACAATTTCAAGGAGGATCTGGAAAATCTGGTCATCAAGCTGATTGAAATGGACGGTGGCGATCGCGAAGAGAAAGTGGATATGATATTGAAGAAATTGGATTCCAAAAATACAATTATAATGAGGAATTTAAGTGCCACATATTTCTTCAACAACTACAAAGAGGAAGTAGAGACCAGATACGAGAAGTTCAGCGCCGACAAAAACTGGAAGGAAGTCGTTGAGAGCATCAAGGGCAGCGAGGCATACAACATCTACGACAAGAACTTGAAGGGTTGGGCCAAATTCCTCGACTTCGACATGATCCGCAACAATTTCGTCAAGACCTACGGTCGCGAACCTAAAATTCAGGACAAGGCCGACATGCAGTATCTCATGATCAAGGTGATGGACTTCGCAAAGGACCTCTATCTCGAGCACCAGGCAGACTACGAGAACGCATACAACTACCTCATGAATCTCGGACACCGGATATACTCGAAGGAGAGCGAAGAAGCCTTGCAGCTTGCAGCCTACGAGGCAATCAAGAAGTATACTCTAAATGGAAATGTACTGAATGCAGCTACGAATGTAGAAAACAACATATTATTAAGCAATATGTTCAAGTACAACACGGAAAACTACAGGAAGATCCTGGAAGAAAGAGACGAGCTGATGAAGAAGTGGGACAGCCAGTAAGCATCCTCACACACAAAGAAAGCGAGCCGCAAGGCCCGCTTTTTTATTTGTCCTGTGCCAGCGACTGTCCGGTTTCGGGAAACCCTACATTAAAACCCTACATGTAGGAATCGCCAGAAACCCCGTGTTTTACCTGAGAAAGCGGCGATTTACTACATTCCTACATCCTACATTAAGGATTTTACAATTTACAGAAGCAGAAAGTATAGATTATATATATTATATATAATCTATATAATCTATAATATTTATTCCTTTAATGTCGGAAAACGCTTAATGTAGTATGTAGTAATGTAGTAATGTAGGTTTCTCCCCCCCCACCGGTATGAGGAGGCACCTCGTGCTGACGAGGAGCCGCCTCATGCTGACGAGGTGGTGCGAGATGCCAGTCAGCAGGGGAGGTAATACGTTTATGGAGATTTTGCTACCTGTTATCCCCTTTTTTTCTTGCAAAAGCTTGACTGATTCAAAAAATGCCCTATATTTGCATCGGAATTCTGAGACTAAAACTTTATAATGTATGAAAAGGATTACTAAATTTTGGATGCTGGCCGCCTGTCTGACGATGGTTCTGGGGTTGGCATCGTGTAGCGAGGAGGACAATCCCGCAGTATCGCCCGACGAGACATCGACAGAGAATCTGGCTGATGCCACTATCATTTGGTATGGCGTTGGCAGTGGTAATACAGATGCGACGATATTGGAGAATTTCCTGCCCCGACTCGCTGACCAACTTCATCAACTGGGCTGCTGCCAACTATCCCGCCAAGAAGTATATCCTCGTGTTGGCCGACCACGGTAGCGGTTACATGCCACATACAGACCTGGCGGATGCAAAAGCCCCAACACGCGCACTGATCTTTGACGACGGCTACATGGACGGGGACAACAAGAAATGCTTCTCGGGAAAGAGCTTCGCACGGGCCTTGAGAAATGCCAACGTGCGGATAGATGGCATCGTGTTCTACCTCTGTCTGATGAACAACATGGAGTTCCTCTACGAGGTGAAGGATGTGACCGACTACATAGCCTGCTCCACCTATATCTTGTTAGGTTTAGGCGGTGCCCTGCAGACCATCATCGACAATTTCGCGACGGGACAGGATATTGAGACGGCATTAGGAAACTTTATGGATGCCACGATGAAGAGCTTCGACGGCTTCTTCTACCGTCCTGAGGACCCCGAAAAACCCTACTACTACGACATGACGCTGACCAAAACCAGCAAGCTCGACGCCCTGGCTCCCTTGCTCAAAGAGTTCACAGACCGACTGGTGGATACCTATCAGAACGGTACGCCCGACCAGCGCAACAACATCAACATCGCCACAAGACTCGCCGTGAAGATGGAGAATTCATACCCCTTCTACGATATGGCCAAATATATGAAGACCATCTTCATGATGGTGCCCGAAGTGTTCGACCAAGACCTCTACGACCGAATCAAAACGGCCTTCAACGCCTGTATCGTCAAGCAGTCGAGCTGCCGGTACCTGACTGACCACAACTATCAGGTAGATTACAGCGTGATGCTGGGCAAGAAGGGCAGTTACAACTTGTATTTTTACGGCCAAAAGAAAATGGAGCCCGTACTGGAAGGCGTCAACGTGTACCACCCCGACGGCACAATCGATCAATACAAGTACAATGGCGAGGAGGCTAAGAATAACAGTTTCATCGAGGATTATGAGTTGACTGGTACCGACACTTGGCCCAGCACCTTTGCCGACACCTATCAGTATACCACCTTCGACCGATTGGTGGGCTGGAGCCGCTGGCTGCTCCTCAACGAGGAAGAGCCCTCCTCATGGAGTCCCAACTCGTTCAGATACCGACTGCCTGGAGACGATATGTCGGGGATACCTATTATATAAAGGTGTGAACAGCACAGGGAAAAGCGAGCCGCAAGGCCCGCTTTTTTGTGCACTCCGCAAAAAAACGGCACTTTTGTTGGTCTTTTGGAAAATTATGCTTATATTTGCAGCAAATTTTTGACACCTATTTACTCTATACGGAAGATGAAGACTGAATTCAGAGAAGAAAACCAGAACTATGTAATGACCTTCGAAGGCCGGCTCGATACGCCGTCGTCACTCCAGGTGGAGCGCGACATGCAGGTGCTCTACGATTGCGAGGGCCACGACATCGTGCTCGACTGCACCAATCTGGAATACATCACCAGCAGCGGCATGCGCCTCTTTCTCGACTTGCTGAAAACAGCCAAGAGCAAGGGCAGCAAGTGTACGCTCGTAGGGCTGAACGACGAGATCTACAACGTGTTCAACGAGGTGGGATTCATTAATCTTTTTGACGTATGCAAAACACTATGACAGAAAAGGAAATCAAAGAGATGAAGGCCGAGATAGAGCGGCTGAGAGCCGACAATGCGCGACTGCAGTCGGAGATGATACGCCTTGTCAGCCGCAACCTCAATCTCAGCGAGCAATTGGAGTACGATGTGGAGCTGCGCCGCCGTTTTGAGGTGGCACGCACACTGATGAAGGAGAACATCGAGCGGCAGCGCAATGCCGACCTGCAGGACGACGGTCAGCTGCTGGCCCTGATCGACCTGCGGCTCGAGGAGAACCGCTTCCACCTGAACCCCGACTTCGACGCCAAGCAGTTGGCCGATCTCCTCGGCGTCAGCCAGGAACGTCTCGTCAGGCTCTTCCGCAACAAGTCCATCTACCGCACGCCGGAGGGCTACATCGACAATCTGCGCACAATCAACGCCATGCGGCTGCTGTGCACGCAGCCCAACTACAGCATTGCGGCCATTGCCGAGGCTTCGGGCTTCAACCACGTGCGCACCCTGCAGCGCCGCATCCTTGACGTCACTGGCATGACGCCGGCTGACTACAGGGCTCTCTTCACACGCGACATGTAACCGGGACATCATTCGTCAGCTCAATAAAATGAAATCCATTTCCCAACGACTCACACTACGCATCATGATGGTAGTACTGGCAATGATGGCCGTCATTGCCGCAGTGGTGTATTTCGCCGTTGGGAAGTACATGGACGACGAAGCCGAGCAGCGCTTCCAGATTGTGGTGACGAGGGCGCACAGGGAGGTGCAGCGCCGACTGTCGGAGGTATATGTGGCAAACGTCAATAGCGCTCATGAGATAGAGCGCGACATCGATGAGCCTGACAAGCTGTCCGCCCATCTGGTGCGAATCGTCAGGCAGAACCCCTACGTCGTCAGCAGCAGACTGCTGTTCGTTCCCGACTATTACCCTGAGAAGGGCCGATTCTTCGTGCCCTTCGCCACCCGCGATACGGCCGACGTGGTAAGCGCTATGCGCATTGACAGCGTGTATCACGACTACTACGATGACGACTGGTACGTAGAGCGGTTGAAGAGCGACAGTGCCGACTGGGTGGATCCTTACTTCGAGAGTCCGCTGCTGACGACCCATATAGCGCCGCGGCTGCTGACCACGCACGCCATACCCATCCACAACCGTGAGGGACGGCCCGTGGCCGTGCTCTGTTCCGACCTCTCGCTGGAGGATATGAGAATGGACATGTTGCAGAAAGTCAGAAAGGGGAAAAGGAACTACGAGCAGAATGAGAAGCATCAGTCCTACTGCTGCATCATCGACCGCAACGGTCGTTACGTACTCCATCCTGACAGGAATCGCATGCTGAAAGACTATCTCGATGCAAACGTGACTTTCAAGGGGGAGCAGGGGGCGGTTTCTGCCATCGTCGACGGGGTGCCGTCGTGGGTTTGCTATCACACCGTCAAATACGCGGAGTGGACCGTCATAATGGTGGCACCCAAAGACTTGATACAGCGCCACGGGCGCATGCTCAATACCACCATCCTGGCGGCTATGCTCATCGGTCTAGCTGCCATTTACCTATTCTGTCGCCAACAGGTCAGGAAAATCACTTTACCACTGCACCGCTTCGCCCATTCGGCAGAAGAGGTGGCGAAAGGAAACTTCGCAGCCCCGCTGCCCGACATTAGGGACGACGACGAGATACGCCTGTTGCGCGACTCGTTCGGCAACATGCAGCAGTCGCTCGGCCGCTATATCGACGAACTGAAGACGACGACAGCCCAGAAGTCGGCTATCGAGAACGAGCTGTCAGTTGCCCGCAGAATCCAGATGTCGATGCTGAGGACGGACTTCCCCGAGCGCCCTGACCTTTTGATACACGCCATGCTGAACCCCGCCAAGGCCGTTGGTGGCGACCTCTTCGACTTCTTTGTGCGTGACAACAGCCTCTATTTCTGCATCGGCGACGTTGCCGGTAAGGGCGTGCCTGCTGCGCTGGTGATGACCTCCGTCTGCGGAGCCTTCCGTCTGTTGGCAGAGAGCGAGTCGGAGCCCGTACGTATCGTCAGTCGTTTGAACGACATGATCCTACGCAACAACAGCATGACAATCTTCGTCACCTTCTTCACTGGCGTGCTCGACCTCGGCACGGGGCACCTGCGCTACTGTAATGCCGGACATATAGCGCCGCTTGTCGACGGGCAGCCCCTTCCCGTCAAAAGCAACCTGCCCATAGGCGCCATCCCCGACTGGGAGTTCGAGGCCCAGGAGGCCGACCTCGCCCCGGGCAGCACGCTCTTCCTCTATACCGACGGAGTCAAGGAGGCCGAGGCTGCCGGGCACAGGCTGTTTGGCGAGAATCGAATCATTGAGGTGATGCAAACCACCTCCAGACAGCCCCGCGCGCTCATCGAGCGCATGACCCAGGCTGTTGCCGACTTCGTGGGCGACACAGAGCAAAGCGACGACCTCACCATGCTCGCCATGCAATGGAAGAAATAAGGCATCTTGACAAGAAATTCACTGTTATGAGCGATATGGAAACTAAAGGCCGCAAGGTGGCTATCGACATTGTAAAGGCAAACATTTTTGCCTGTGTGATTCTGGTGGTGTCAGCCATCGTTTTCTTGGTTCCGTTCTTCTGGATATGGAAGGACAGGAAGACTATGAGTGAACTACTGGGAAGTTTCGGTGACTGGAGCATCACTTTCCTTCTTGTCCTTG
>JAEEGG010015426.1_pt1 | contig 16031 bp, 11 predicted proteins | sample 9134161 | NCBI WGS metagenome assembly JAEEGG01 (sample SAMN16246543, study PRJNA631951) | gut metagenome | biome: gut microbiome; feature: rumen; material: CR-attached | host: Bos | place: Iran: Karaj | collected 2018-10
GATCCCCGGTTTAATGAACTGGCCGGCTTCACCGATGATGAAGTAATGGATCTCCTTAAGCAGACGGTGGATTTTGAGAAATGCCCGTTCCCTCCGGAAGCGTTAAGGGCGGAGATGAAAAAAAGATATGACGGCTACAAATTTGCAAAATATGCTAAAAAAACAGTTTTCAATGCCACCATGTGTCTGAATTTTATCAGAGAACTTATCGGAAATGATTATCAGGAAATCCCGTCATTTAAAATATTTGCCGATGCCAACATTGATTACGACAAGCTCTGCGGGTATTTCATGCTGATGAACGAACCGGATCGCAAACAGCTTATTGAGGATCTCAATGACAGAAAACCTGTGGCATCAAATATCGGCATGGCCGTGAAGCTGACAGCGGAACACGAAATGCTGAATTATCATGAAGGAGCCACCGTTCTTTATCATCTTGGCTTCCTTACCATGATGAGCGAAGAGGAGAAGAAAAACACCCCCAAATGCAGTCTCAATGGCGAGTACCTTACCATTCCCAATGAATATTTCCGGGCTCTCTTTGCCAGATTTCAGCTGACCCGCTCTCCCGCAGCGATCCGAGCAATCGGGAGCATAGAGGATCTCGGCATGATGGCGGTTTCCAATGATATTTCCACACTGAGAGACATGCTGTACCGGATTGCCGGCGGCTTTACCCAGACTGATGTCTCCCGGGAAGGCGAAAACCAAATCGCTCTTACGGTATACGCCGCCATAAGCGTGGCCGCCGGCGGGAGCTTCGATCTTACAAAGGAATATGCCATAAAGCGTAACGGCCAATTCGTTTTTGCGGACGGCCTTTCCGAGGAGGAGTATGAGGATGCGCTGGATGACGAATCATCCGCTATGGATGAAGGATCTCATGAACCCCTGCAGGAGAAGTCTCCCGAGGATTTAGAGGCTGCAAGGGAATTTGAGGAATTCGTTAAGAGCAGCATGATGCCGGGAGATGATGACATAGACACCCATAGAGGCCGGGCGGATTTGGTGGCCATAAATACCAATCCCAAAGGCCCCAGCTATATTTTTGAGTTCAAGTACCAAAGAAATACCAAATCCCGGGATGCCACCAAAATGCGGGTTACCAAAACCCTGTACGAGAGAGCGGTAAAGCAGCTTAACTTCTACGTTGCAGATGACCGTCTCTCCAAGATTCCGGATCTCTGCCGGTATGTCATCATGTATGTTTATGGCAGATTTGTTATCAGAGAGGTCTAGGATTTTGCAAGAAGTCAGCCAAAGACCGGAACAGGGGGCAGATAAAACATTGGTTTTTGCCCTTTTTGACTCACTGCTATGGATAATATGAATACCCAAAATCAAACTTCTTTATCTGCACCCTCTGCTCCGGGCATAACAGGGAAACGCAGCGAAAGAGAGAACAAGGGCAGATAAACTGCCAGGTTGCGGAGGGATCGGAAGCTTCAGAGCGGCCCGAAACCTGCTTCAGCGTCGCCGCCAGGATGCGTTTTTATGTAAAATGGCAGACGGATTTTATCGACTTTTCGGGGATGTTAAGCTATGGGCTATATTCTGAATCCTGGCAACAATGAGTTTAATTGAAAAATCGGCAGCATGAATGTTTGGAGATGACAGATAAAAAAATGAAAAGATTTAAAGGAAGCATTGTAATCGGAGATCCTTCCTACTTTATTAAAAGCGATGATGATTATCAACGCTGCGAGTACGGCAAGAAACTGTCTGTACTGGGATTTTCAGACTATCTGTATCTGGAATTCCCGGATGATCCGCAAATCGTGATCAACACCGATACTGGAAAAGTTCTGGGCGGCATTTGTCAGGATTCCTGTTCTGTGGCAGTGGTATATAAATCCGAACTTGAAAAACACAATCCGAATTACGAAGAAGCTTTCGGCGACAAAAGCAATCGGACAGTAATTGAGGACTTTGACGGAGAAATCGACTGTGAAATCGTGCCGGCTGAAACAGATTACGGCAGTGATACAGATACCGTCATTACCGGCACCGGCAATATCAATTTCAGATCCTGCTATGAAGAGGATCTGTCCTGATCCGTTCAGAAAGGGCTCTGTTCAGAGGTTTCCTTGCAGACATAAAAAAAGGCGGTTCCCCGCCTTTCTTCAAACAGGATAATTCCCGAGCTTATTTGCCCTGAGCAGCGGCTACCTGAGCGGCAACCTCAGCGGCGAAGTCAACTTCCTTCTTCTCAATGCCTTCGCCAACCTTGAAGCGCACAAAGGTCTTCACAGTGGCATTGCCTTCCTTGAGAACCTGACCAACCTTCTTGGTGCCGTCCTTGACAAAGTCCTGAGTAACCAGAGAAAGCTCATCGAAACGCTTGTTGATACGGCCTTCGATAATGTTGGCAAGAACGTTAGCCGGCTTGGCCTTCTTTCCTGCGGCAACATTTTCAGCTTCTTCCTTCTCGGTGATCTCAGTCTGAATCTGACGCTCATGCTCGATCTGATCCTGCGGAGCCTCTTCCTTGGTGATGTACTGAGGAGCGCTGGCGCAGATATGCATGGCAATGTCGTGGGACAACTGGGCATCGCCGCCTTCAAGAGAAGCGATTACGCCGATAAGCTTGTTGCTGTGAATGTAAATGCCGAGATTGGAGCCTTCGAGAGAAGCAACGCGGCGGACGGACATGTTCTCGCCGATCTTGGCAATCAGATTGGTAAGAGTGGTCTGAACAGTATCGGAAGTGCCGGTATAGGTCTCGTTCTTGAGAGCCTCAACATCGGTAACATTCTTTTCCAGCGCAATGCGGGCAACATTGTTGCAGAATTCATTGAAACCGGCATCCCTGGCAACGAAGTCGGTTTCGCAGTTGATTTCAACAATGAAAGCCTTGCTGTCATTCGCAGCGTAAGCAATTACGCCTGCGGCGGCAATGCGGCCAGCCTTCTTGGCAGCCTTGGCCTGGCCGTTCTTGCGCATGTTATCAATAGCAACTTCGATGTCGCCGTCAGCAGCCACAAGAGCCTTCTTGCAGTCCATCATGCCGGCGCCGGTGCGGTCACGGAGCTCCTTTACGAGAGCAGCGGTAATGTTAGCCATTTGGTTATCCTTTAATTGGAAAATTAAGACAGGGGATCGGAAACTGGCTCCGATCCCGGTAAGTATTACTCAGCCTGTTCAGCAGCGGGTTCCTGAGCCTGCTCGTCAGCGCGGGCATTGGTCAGGGCTTCGCGGGCATCGTTAACAGCGCCGGTAACAGCCTTCAGGTAGAGAGCGATAGCGCGAATGGCATCGTCATTGCCAGGAATAACGTAGTTAACGCCATCAGGGCTGGAGTTGGTATCAACAACGGCAACAACAGGAATGCCCAGCTTGTTGGCTTCGTCAATGGCAATATGCTCAACCTCGGCGTCAATTACAAAGAGAGCATCGGGAATGGTGCCGAGATCCTTGATGCCGCCGAAGCTCTTCTCAAGCTTGGCGATCTCGCGGGTACGGAGCAGAACTTCCTTCTTGGTGAGCTTGTCGAAGGTGCCGTCAGTGGCCTGAGTCTCCAGATCCTTGAACTTTCTGATAGACTGACGCACAGTCTTCCAATTGGTCAGAAGACCGCCCAGCCAGCGATGGTTAACATAGTACTGACCGCAGGAAAGAGCAGCTTCCTTAACCTGATCTGAAGCAGCGCGCTTGGTTCCCACAAAAAGAACCTTGCCCTTCTTGGCAACTACAGAACCGAGGAAGTTAAGGGCATCATCAAGGCAGGCAACGGTCTTGTCCAGGTTGATGATATGAACACCGTTTCTGGAGCCGTAAATATACTGCTTCATCTTAGGATTCCAGTAACGGGTCTGGTGGCCGAAATGAACACCGGCATCGAGCATTTCGCTCATGGTAACGTTTGACATTTGATTTCCTTATCAGGGGTTAAGCCTCCGCCAGACTGCGAATGGAACCCGAAGGCACCCCGCATTCGCATTGACATCAGGCGTGTGTTTTAGACAAATAAACAAAGACTCCGCGAACTCTCGCAGAGCTCCGGCATTATAACGAATGATATTCGCAAACACAACCCGGAAATTAATGACGGTTCCGGCCCGGAATCATGGGGGCCGCCCCTGATTCCGCTGTCTCAGCCAAATACCCGGCCGGCCGCAACCGTCTCAGCCCCTTCTGATTTTCTCTCTCATTTCTCCGATCCCCGAAAATGCTATAATTGAGGCATTTACAGCAATTATGAGGCAGAACATGAGAAATCAACCTGATATCACCATTAAATCACCGGAGCTTATTGAGAGAATGCGCATTGCCGGCAAGCTGGCCGGGGATGTTCTTACCATGATCGAACCCTATGTAAAGCCGGGCGTCACCACCCTGGAGCTGGACAACATCATGCTGGATTATATTGAAAACACCCAGCATGCCATTTCCGCCTGTCTCGGCTATCAGGGCTATCCCAAATGCACCTGCATTTCCGTAAATGAGGAAATCTGCCACGGCATTCCCGGCGCCAGAAAGCTGCACAGCGGCGACATCGTAAATATCGATGTCACCGTAATCAAAGACAAGGCCCACGGGGATACCAGCAAAATGTTCGTTGTGGGAGGTCATACCACCCCGAGAAACCATGAACTGGTCAAGGTAACCCAGGAAGCTCTTTATGCCGCCATCCGCGCCGTAGGCCCCGGCAAGGATCTCACCATTGTGGGCAAGACCATTCAGAAAATTATCGACAAAACCCCCTTCTCCATCGTCCGGGATTTCTGCGGCCACGGCATCGGCGAAGGCTTTCACGAGGATCCCCAGGTGCTGCACTACGAAAATGACTTTCATGTGCTGCTCACCCCGGGCATGGTATTTACCATTGAACCCATGATCAATGCCGGAACCTGGAAGTGCAAGGTCAGCTCCAAAAACGGCTGGACCGCCACCACTCAGGACAAGCAGCCCTCCGCCCAGTTTGAACACACGCTGCTCATTACCGAAGACGGCGTTGAGGTGCTCACCTGGCGCGAGGAAGAAGCCGGCCGGCTTGATCGCATTATCCATAATTCATAATTCCTGACAGGAGTCCCTATGAAGAACGCCGCCGCTTTTCTGCCCGCCGATCCCGTGACCATGGAAAACGGCCGCGCCGCCATAAAGGATCAGCTTCAGCATATGGCGGAACTGTTTTTTCAGGGAACTCCGGTAGCCGCTCTGGTGCAGTTTCGCACGGAATTTACGGATCTCCTCCTCCGAAAAATCTGGCAGCAGTTTCATCTGGACGAATTTCCGGAACTGGCGCTGGTGGCCGTGGGCGGCTATGGCCGGGGCGATCTCCAGCCTCATTCCGATATTGATATCCTTATAGTCGCTCCCGAAGTCATTCCGGATGAGGTTAAATCCCGCATTTCCCCCATGACCGGGCTTTTATGGGATCTCAAGCTTGATGTGGGACAGGCGGTGCGCACGGTAGAGGAGTGCATCAGCGAAGGCCGCCAGGATGTTACCGTTGCCACGAATCTCATGGAAACCCGCCTCATCACCGGAAACGCCGCCACCTATGAAAGTCTTAACGCCGCTGTCAGGGAACCGGACTTCTGGCCGCCGCAGGAATTTTTTCAGGCAAAAATAGCGGAACAGAACAATCGGTATCACTACTACAAGGATACCGTGTACATGCTGGAGCCGGATCTTAAAAACAATCCCGGCTGCATCAGAGATATTCAGACCATGCTCTGGATTGCTGAAAAGGCCCTGGGCATCAAAACCATCCGGGACATGAGAAAAAACAAACTGCTGAGCCGGATTGAATATTACGAACTCAGCAGCTGTCAGGATTTTCTCTGGCGGCTCCGTTTCGCACTCCATCTCACCATTTCCAAACCGGATAACAGGCTCACCTTCGACAGACAGCGGGCCATTGCAGAAAACCTGGGCTACACCGGCGAAGGCAATGCTCCTGTAGAAGTTCTCATGAAACGCTTCTACCAGACCACGCATACCGTTCATGAGCTCAATAAAATCGTTACCCAGCTCATAAGAATGAAGCTCTTCAGCTCTGAAATCCCCCGGCGCACCGTGCACTGTCAGCCCTTTATATTCCGGGGCAGTCTTATTGACGTTCTGGATCACAACATATTCATCAAAAAGCCGGAAATCATTCTGGAGCTTTTCCTGACCCTGGCGGAGCATGACGAGCTTACCGGCATTTACGTGGAATGCATCAGAAGCCTCAGGGAAGCCCGGCGGCACATCAGATTCCTCCTTTCGGAAAAGAAGGAATGCCGGGAGCTTTTTAAAAGGCTTGTAGCCAATCCCAAGTCCCTTAAGGTGGCCTTTCCCCTGATGCACGAGCATCACATTCTGGGCATGTACATCCCCCGCTGGAACGATATCCGGGGACTTATGCAGTTTGACATGTTCCATCAGTATACCGTTGACGAACACACCATCAGGGTTTTGGAGAATATTTACCGCTTCGCCTATGAAGCCGATCCCCGCTTTACCCTGTTCCGGCAGGTATACAGCGAAATCGACAAGCCGGAACTCCTGTCCGTGGCCGCTCTCTTTCATGACATCGCCAAGGGCCGCGGCGGACACCATGCCGCTCTGGGTGCTCCGGATGCCCTGTATTTCTGCAAGCTGCATGGCTACAACAGATTCGAGAGCAAGCTGGTATCCTGGATAGTCAGAATGCATCTCTACATGTCAATTGTGGCACAGCGAAGGGATATTTCAGATCCGGATGTGGTAGCGGAATTCGCCGCCGAGATCGGTGACGAAACCTTCCTGAACTACCTTTACTGCATGACCGTGGCCGATATCAACGCCACCAATGACAATGAATGGAACAGCTACAAGGATTCCCTGTTCCGGACTCTTTACTTCTCTGCCCGGGATGCCATGAGAAAGGACCTGGAAAATCCCCCGGATCTCAATCTCCACATCCGGGAAAACCAGAAGCGGGCTCTGGCTCCTCTGGTTAAAATCGGTCTTTCACCCTCTTTGGTTCGTAAAATCTGGGCAAATTTCAAACCGGAATATTTCATAAGATACCAGCCGGAACAGATTGCCTGGCACACCAGCAACATTATCGCCCACCGGAATGAAGCCCATGAGCCGCTCATTCTTTTTGCCCAGAATCAAAACACCAAATGCACCGATCTTTTTGTTTATACCAAAGATTCCGATGGCATCTTTGCCAGGGTCTGCGCCGTTTTAGGCAGCAAAAAGCTCAATATCATGGCTGCCACCATCTCCAACACCAATGAGAATTATGCTCTGGATACCTTCTCATTCACCCAGAATGACGGCGCTCCGCTTCCGGCGGATCGCATGAGCTCTCTCAGAAAAGCCCTTTCCGGAGCATTGCAATCAGCCGATTACAAAGCTCCGGAAATCACCGCTCATTCCGAACGTCTGGGACTTTTTCGGATCCCCACTCTGGTGACCTTCCTGAAAGACCGGGAACACGGTACCTCGGAACTGGAGATCTCCACTCTTGATATCCCCGGCATCCTGGCCAGAATAAGCAGCGTCTTCCAAAAGCACCGGCTTTCCTTGCATGCCGCAAGAATCACCACCACCGGGGAAAGAGCCGATGATTTCTTTTCTCTCACCAACAGCGACGGCAGTCTGCTTACTGAGGAGCAGAAAAACGCCATTCAGAAGGACATCACCGAAATTCTTGCTCACGGGAAGGAATAAACCAGGACTCCTTCGCACCGCCCTTTTCCTGACCGTGCTGATATTGTTTTTCTTCCCCATGAGGGCCTTGAGGTCCTCAATTCTTATTGGCTTTATTATCATTAGTCTGTCACGAAAAAAGGGAGCCTAAGCCCCCTTTATCGTTATGTTACTTTGTCTGAATCAGATCAGGCGCCAAAGTTATCGAAGAGAATATTGTCATCCTCAACGCCGCACTTATGGAGCATATCCACTGCAGACTTGGTCATCATAGGAGGTCCGCACATGTAGAATTCACAGTCCTCAGGAGCCTTGTGATTCTTAAGATACTGTTCATAAAGCACGTTGGCGATAAACCCGGTAAGACCGGTCCAGTTATCCTCAGGAAGCGGATCGCTCAGGGCCAGATGCCAGGTGAAGTTAGGATGCTCCTTGGCCAGCTCGTCAAATTCATCCACATAGAAAGCCTCGCGGAGAGAACGGGCGCCGTACCAGAAGCTGATCTTGCGTTTGGAATCAAGTCTCTTAAGCTGATCAAAGATATGAGAACGCATCGGAGCCATACCAGCGCCGCCGCCGATGAATACCATCTCATTATCGGTTTCTCTGGCAAAGAACTCGCCAAACGGTCCGGAAATGGTAACCTTATCCCCCGGCTTCAAAGACCAGATATAGGAGGACATCTGTCCGGGAGGCAGGGTGAGATCGCGGAGCGGCGGAGTTGCAATACGCACGTTCAGCATAATCAGTCCCTTTTCACCGGGATAAGAGGCCATGGAATAAGCGCGGGTGATGTGGGTATCTACCTTGGACACCAGATCCAGAAGATGGAACTTTTCCCAGTCGCCGCGGTACTCATCAGGGATATCAAAATCCTTGTAGTACACGGTATGGGGTTCTGCTTCGATCTGAATATAGCCGCCAGCGCGGAAAGGAACCTCTTCGCCCTCGGGAATAGCCAGACGCAGCTCCTTGATGAAGGTAGCCACATTGTCGTTGGACAGCACAGTGCACTGCCACTTGCGCACGCCAAGCACCGCAGCGGGAACTTCAATTTCCATGTCCTGACGCACGCCCACCTGACAGGCCAGACGCCAGTGATCGCGGATATCCCTCTTGGAGAGATGGCTGTACTCAATGGGAAGCACATCGCCGCCTCCATTCAGCACCTTAACCTTGCACTGGCCGCAGGCGCCGCCGCCGCCGCAGGCCGAAGGCACAAAAATGCCCTGGCTGGCAAGGGAGGTCAGGAGCTTGTCGCCGGCAGGAACCTTAATTGATTTCTCAGAATCATGATTGATTCCAATGGTAACGTCTCCGGAATTAACCATGATACGTTTGGCGATCAGAATAAGAACCACCAGTATCAGAATAATTCCGATGAAGAACGCTACGCCTAAAAGTATAGTTTCCATCGATGCTCCTTACAGCTGAATGCCTGAGAAGGACATGAAGCCCAATGCCATGAGTCCGGCGGTGATAAATACCAGACCCAGTCCGTTCAGCCCCTGAGGCGCATGAGCATATTTCAGCTTCTCGCGGATAGCGGCCAGAAGAACCACGGCAATAGCCCATGAAAGACCAGAACCGACACCGTATACAACAGATTCGGTGAAATTATATTCACGCTGAACCATGAAGGACACACCGCCGAAAATAGCGCAGTTTACGGTAATCAGCGGCAGGAAGATACCCAGAGCCGAATACAGTGAAGGCACATATTTATCGAGGAACATTTCGAGAATCTGCACCAGGGCCGCAATTACACCGATATAGGTAATGTAGCCCAGGAAGGAGAGATCCAGTCCCTGCTGTATGGCATTAGGCTTCAGAACATAGGTATAAACAATGTTGTTGAGAGGCACAGCCAGAGTCTGCACCACCACTACAGCCACACCAAGTCCCATGGCAGTCTTTACCTTTTTGGAAACCGCAAGGAAAGTACACATGCCGAGGAAGAAGCTCAATGCAAGGTTTTCAACAAAAACAGATTTTATAAACAAACTTATGTAATGTTCTATCATGACGCATCCTTACGGCTGGTATCATAATCGTGCTTAGTCGGAGTCTTGAGCACCTGATTAGAAAGCCAGATAAAGAGTCCGATGAGGAAGAATGCACAAGGAGGCATCAGCATCAGACCGTTAGATTCATACCATCCGTCATTCTGAACCAGCGGAAGAATGGTAAGACCGAAGAAGGTTCCGGATCCGAAAACTTCACGCACGAAGCCCACAGCGCAAAGCACCAGAGCATAACCCAGGCCGTTGCCCAGACCGTCCATGAAGGAAAGAGCCGGAGGGAACTTCATTGCGAAGGCTTCCGCGCGTCCCATTACGATACAGTTGGTGATAATAAGACCCACATACACGGAAAGCTGCTTGGAAAGATCATAGGAGAAAGCTTTAAGCAGCTGATCAACTATGATTACCAGAGAAGCTATTACTGTCATCTGGGCAATAATACGCACACTGTTGGGAATCCATTTGCGTATTGAAGAAATGATCAGGTTGGAGAACGCAGTAACAACCATTACCGCGAGACCCATTACCAGAGCAGTCTTCATATTGGAAGTAACCGCCAGGGAGGAGCAGATACCCAGAATCTGGATCATGATAGGATTTTCATGAAGCAGCGGACGGGTAAAGGCTTCTTTGGCAGAAGGCATATCAGTCGCCATTATTTAATTCCTCCTTTCTTGATTCTCTGCAGATACAGACCGTATCCCATGGAATCAGTCCAGAATTTAACCGAATTGGTCACGCCGTTTGAGGTAAGAGTAGCTCCGGACAGCGCATCAACCTGATGATCGCCGGAAGCATTCTTCACCACGGCAAAAACCGGAGCGCCGGAAGCATCGTAGAGCTTCTTTCCAATCCACTTCTGGGTAAATTTAGGATTTTCGATTTCCCCGCCGAGGCCCGGAGTTTCATTATGACTGTAGTACTTGACTCCCATAACGGTATTGCCGTCGCCGGCAACTGCAAGATAACCGTACATAGTGCCCCAGAGTCCCTGACCGTAGAACGGCAGAATAACGCTCTTGTAGCCGCCGGAAACGGTGTTCTTCACCAGATATACCGGCATGTACTTGGCGCGGTTTCTGATCTTGGCCGTATCCTTGTCTGCTTCAATGGCCACTGAAGAATCAGGAAGCCTTGCTGCGGAAACAAAGTTATAGCCGTCAATCAAAGCCATGCCGTTCTTATCCTTGCCGGCAATTACAGCAGCCTTGTCATTGGGAACGTACTTGCCGTTGGCCAGGTTAACCAGACGAGCCTCGATATTCTCGGCGTAGGTCTTGGAGATATCGCCATTAATGCCAATGCCGGCAGCTTCAAGAATGCTGCGTTCGCGGTCATTCTGAATCTGCTTTGCCTGAAGCGGCTGGAGCGTGACAACAGCGATGCAGACCATAAAGGAGCATACCAGACAGAGGATGCCGATAACGGTAAACGTCCTTAAGGTTGAATCTTTATTAGCAGCCATTATTACCGACCTCCCTTAACGGCAGCAAGCCTGAGACGCTTGTTGATATTGCGCTGAGTAACAAAATAGTCAAACAGCGGAGCCCAGCAGTTGGCAAAGAGGATCGCCAGCATCACGCCTTCCGGATAAGCCGGATTCACTACGCGCACCAGCACCACCATGGCTCCGATAAGGAAGCCGTAGAGCCATTTGCCGGTCTTGGTAAATGCGGAGGATACCGGATCGGTAGCCATAAAGAAAATACCGAAGGCAAAACCGCCCAGCACCAGGTGCCATACCGGATTCAGGCCGAACATGGCATTGGTATTGGAACCGATGGCATTAAAGATGGAGGCAGTGATAACCACACCCAGAATACCGCTGAAAACCACTCTCCAGGAAGCAATTCCCATGCGGATGAGCACCATGCCGCCGATAAGAATAGCCAGAGTGGAGCCCTCGCCGATACAGCCGGGGATATTGCCCAGGAAAGCATCAAGCCAGGTTACGCCGGGATCGCCCAGCTGACCGGGAGTGCTGCCGTTGGCCAGGGCATAAAGCGGAGTTGCTCCGGAGAAACCGTCTACCGGCACCCATACCTTGTCGCCGGTGATTTCGCCGGGATAGGCAAAGAACAGGAAAGCGCGGCCGACCAGAGCCGGGTTCATAAAGTTTCTGCCGGTGCCGCCGAACACTTCCTTGCCGATAAGCACGCCGAAGGAAATGCCCAGAGCAGCCTGCCACAGCGGAATGGTGGGCGGAACAATCAGAGAGAACAGAATGGAGGTAGCAAAGAAGCCTTCGTTAACCTCATGTCCTCTGATGATGCAGAACAATACCTCCCAGAAGGCGCCTACCGCAAAAACCACCGCATAGATAGGCAGGAAGTATACCGCTCCTATGAGCATCTTGCTGTAAAGTCCGGCGTCCTCGGTAAGGGTTCCCCCCAGAAGCTGAACCAGAGCATAATGCCAGTTGGCGCTGAAAAGGCTGTAGCTCTGATGAGCCATGGTCACACCGTCAGCCACCTGTCCGAAAGCGGCAATGGTCTGAGCGCCGATGTTGTACCAGCCCCAGAACATGCACGGGAAAACAGCCAGGAAAACCATTATCATGATGCGCTTCAGGTCAACGCTGTCGCGAACATGAGTGGTGGTATTGTGGGTAACCACGCCCGGAGTGTAGAAGAAAGTGGAGGTGCCCTCGTAGAGAGGATAAAGCTTCTCAAGCTTTCCGCCCTTTTCAAACAGCGGAGCCACCTTATTTAAAAGACTTAAAATCACCTTTTACCCCTCCTTCTCAATCTTATCAAGACATTTACGGAGCAAACGGCCATACTCAGTCTTGCCGGGATCCACATAAGTACAGAGAGCCAGATCCTCTTCGGCCAGCTCCATAGCACCCAAAAGCACTGCGGCATCAGTGTCGCCGATTTCAATGGAGCGCAGAAGCTGCGTGGCAATAATATCCAGAGGCATTACCCTCTCGTAATTGCTGATAGGCACCATGGCCCGGGATCCGCCATTTACCGCAGTATTGATGTCATACTGTCTCGGCTTGAAGAAGCTGCTCAGATAGGCTCTGGTAACTGAATGCTTCCGGGCTCCGGGCATCAGCCATCCCAGGAATTCTCTCTTGTTGCCTTCCGGAATAACGCTGACCTGAAGATGGAAGCGTCCCAGATAATCAAAAGGCCCCTTGGCTTCGTTGCCGTTAAGAATGGAACCGGCGATCACGCGGAAATTGTCTCCGATGAACTCGTTGGCGCACAGCTCAGAAACGCAGGCACCCATGATGGTTCTTACCAGACGGGGATAGCGCACGCAAGGGCCGGCAACGCTGATAATTCTCTCATTGTAAATGTCGCCGGTGCGGAACAGCCGTCCGATGGCGATGACATCCTGATATCCGAGATGCCACATGACGTGATGCTCGGATGCCGGACGAATGAAATGAATATGAGTGCCGGGAAGTCCTGCAGGATGCTTGCCCACAAATACCTCTTCCTTGACCCTGGCAGCGCTGCATACCGGCAGGGAGGTCTCCCCCTTGCAGACATACACATTGCCGTCAGTGAGAGTGGTAAGAACCTCCAGACCGTCCTTAAAATCCTTCTCATGTGAAGAAATCACAATAGCGGGATCGCAGGCCAGCGGATTGGTATCAATGGCAGTTACAAAAATATGCTCGGGAACAGAGGCAACAGCGGGAGTCTTGTTGTAGGGACGGGTGCGGAAAGCAGTCCAAAGACCGGACTCCACGAGTTCATTCTGAACAACTACCCGGGAAAGAGCGGTTAAATCCTGATTAGGATACGCCTCAAATTTCTTGCTGCCTGTAACAGACTGATCCAGTTCGATAACGAGGGACTGAAATACTCTTTTGTCTCCGCGGTTAATGGCTGCCACCTTGCCGGATACGGGAGATGTGTACTTGACGCCAGGATTTTTCTTATCGGTAAAAAGAACCTGACCCTTTTCAACTACATCACCTTCCTCAACCAGCATTGAAGGTCTCAGTCCCGGAAAATCGCTTCCAACAAGGGCCACATGCTTTACAGGCTGCCCCACATTGATGGTCATTTCCGGTTTACCGCTGACAGGAATATCCAAGCCTTTCTTGATATTTATCATGGTTTTTCCAGAGATTAAAAATGCATGAGAAAGCAAAATGCCTTGATTCAAGGCACTACTGTGAATCCCGCAAAACAGGCACGACAAAATCCGCATGCCAGGCTCGCGGTGTTAGGGAAAGTTTAGCATAAAGTGAGAGTTTTTGTTAGAAAGGGATATGTAACATGAGTAACAATCCTGAAAGATAGTGGCCGTAAATGAGCGTTTTCAGGAAGATGCTGCAGCGAGGCCAAAGACTGCCCTTGCAAAAACAAAGAGACGCTTTTTCATTTGTTTCGCCGTCCTCCGGAAAACCGGGGAAACAAGCGGAAAAGAACGAGAATCGGTAACCACGCAGACGGAAAAATCTTGTTCCGGAACAGATAATCCGAATATTGTTCTTGCCAAACTTCGTTTTAAAATTATATCTTATAAACAAGTCTCTTCTATCAAAGCAGCAAAAGCCGCCATGAAAACGAAGGGGAAAAGCAAAATGGGAATCCCTGTGCCTGAGAAAGCTGAGATAATTTATTTTAAGAAGCTTCCTCTTTCTCTGTCATCAGAAAAGAAAAGCCTAACAGCTTACGCTGACAAACTTTCATAATAACTGAGATGATTCTCAGCTGCTGCAGGCCGGTATTTCTGACAAGACCGCACCATTCGGATTCATGTACTGAATTTTTTTATCCGTAAGCTTGTCGTGGTAAGCACCGTCGGGACATAATCCTGATAACGATAGCTTTGCCTGCAGAAACTTGACCATATATGAGATAATCAGCTGGTTTTAAGTTGAAATGAAAAGGAGTTTTATATGAGCGATCCCATACTGTCTTCAAAAGACTTAAAAAAACTGCCGTATGCAGCTACAACGTTTACTGCTCTCAGACAGCGCGGCAAGGTATATGTCGACAAAACTGCGATGATAGCAGAGCTGGCAGACAATGAGGATGCTCCGGTATTTCTGTCAAGACCGCGCCGCTTCGGAAAATCTCTCCTGACTTCAACATTTGAGTCATTGTTTTCCAGAGGTCTTGCAGATTTCAAAGATCTTGACATCGACACCGGAAAAAACAAATGGGCAGATACCACCTACAAGGTAGTGCGCTTCGATCTTTCGGTAGTGGCAAATTCTTCTCCGGCAGATCTCAGAATATATCTTAATAATAAGATGATAAGAGAGATTTACGGCAATAACCATTATCTTATGACTTCCGGTAACAACGAAACCAGCCAGCCGGGAGTTATTTTAGATAACATCAGGGGTGATAAGGATATCGCTGACAAAAGCATTGTGTTTCTTATTGATGAATACGATTCCCCGGTAACTCATCATTTGAACAGAGGTCAGGTTCTTAATGATATTACGTATATTCTGGACTCATTTTTTGCCGGAATCAAATCAGCAGAGCGGATTTTCCGTTTTGTTTTTGTTACCGGCATTACCAGAATAGCCCACATAAGCCTGTTTTCATTGTTTAACAATATTCGTGACATTTCCGCGGATGATGACTATGCCACACTGCTGGGAATAACCGAAGACGAGCTTCATAGGTACTTTGATCCCTATGTACGGAATGCTGCGGCGGTTCTTGACATGAGTGTACCCGATGTCTATGCGAAGATGAAAAGCGTCTATAACGGCTTTCAGTTTTCCATAGGGAATGTGGAGACCGTATATAATCCCTGGTCCGTGCTTTCATTTCTTAGTAATCCCAAAAACGGATTCCTGAACTACTGGTACTCCACCAGCGGCGGCACACCAACAGCGCTTCTGAAATATCTGGAAAATGCCGACAGTCTGGAGATTTTCAATAAGCTCAGCGATTCTGTGAAGGAGGAGGAGAACCGGGATAATATAGTTACCTTTAATGAAATCACGGCAAAATCAGAGTCCTTTCAGATTCCCATGAAGATGCTGCTTCTTCAGACCGGATACTTCACCCTGAGAAACGTGTCCTTCCCTTACGGCAAAATCGTTGTGCCAAACGAAGAGGTTGCCGAATCCCTGATCCGTCTGTCTCTGGATGTCCATAATCTTAAGTCCGATCCCTTTACGGATATTGAGCTTCTGAATCTGGAAAAGCTTACGGACAGCAAAGACATCCCCGCTGTCTTCCGGCTTTTCAATGCCATCCTGTGTGAAAACGTGAGCTCAAATTCCCCGGCATTTAACAATGAAAACTCCATCCGCGACATCATCTATGCCAGAATTCCGGAAAAAGGCATTCTGAAATCAAAGGAGATGAACAACTGTCATGGCTATTCGGATCTGGAAATAAAAACGAAAGCCACGAAGCTGGTAATCGAGTTTAAAAG
>JAEEGG010015427.1_pt1 | contig 16031 bp, 13 predicted proteins | sample 9134161 | NCBI WGS metagenome assembly JAEEGG01 (sample SAMN16246543, study PRJNA631951) | gut metagenome | biome: gut microbiome; feature: rumen; material: CR-attached | host: Bos | place: Iran: Karaj | collected 2018-10
GGTTCTGGCCGAGTCGGCATGCAGTGCATAGGGAACTGCCGTCACCAGCGTTGTGTGCTCAATCTTTGTGCCAGTCACGTCGATGGTAGTCTTAATGGCGGCATCCCACCAGATCACATCACTCATTCTGCCGCTAACAGGTGTTCCTTCACCAATCATCAGCGACATCAAACCATTAGCGTTGGTTGTTACTGAGTGTGTTTCACTGTAATAATTGGTAGAACAAGCTGCATCGGTAATGTCAACCGTTACGGTTACAGGTTGTTGGGCTACCAATTGGTTACTGCTGTTTCTTACTACAGCCTGGTAACTAAGTTTTTGAGGTGTCTGTGCCATTGCAAATCCAGCTATCAACACCATCATCAATAAGGTAATGAATCGTTTCATTGTTCTTGATTTATACAATATTATTTATTCTCAATGTAATTTATAATTTATAATGTACAATGTATAATTATTAATTGTAAATTGTTAATTGTACATTATTTACAGCGTGTAGTTTCTGATGCATCGTACGCTGTAAGCATTCTTGGCCGGCATGGGAGTCAGCATCACATCGCTACAGAATCGTTTCAGCGAGAGGGCCTTAGCTTGTGTGTCACCCGATTGGGTGGTGGTCCAGAAGGCGGTCTCGCCCAAGAGGTTCTTGAAGCGGTCGCTGATGCCTTCATGCAGACCGGCACCCACAGCCGAGAATTCGGTGCTGTTGGTGTTGTTGTTGGGCGTCAGCCAGCCGTCAACGGTGTTCAGCTCCTCGGCCGTGAAGCCCAGCATGGTTTCGCTCATCTCACTTTCGGTGGGCACATGCCAGCCGTCGGGACAAACGCCCTGCACAGAATCGCTCGTGCCAAAGTCGGGCGTGCCGTCCTCGGGCAGGCCAACGGCAGAGTACCATGTGTAGAGGCGACCATAAGTGGCCTCGTTGCTGGCCTCGTCAGCATATTTTTCACTATGATAAATCAAAGCCACGGGAATGTCGCTGTTGTCAGCGTAGTGCTGTGCGCGCATATTCTCCTTGGTCCAGCAGTAGCGACCTAAGGGCAGCACGGCGTAAGTGTTGTTGTCTACGTCGGTGGCGGTCGAGTCGCAAATCAGGATCACCATCAGGTCAACCAAGCTGTCGCAGCCGAACTCGGTCTTCAACTCCTGCGGATAAACGCCCTGTGTGGGGAATGAATCGGGCAGCGCGTAAGTGAAGTAGATGGTATCTTCCACATGGAAGATGGGGTGCACCGTCAACTTGAGCGTAGTCACCGAGTCGTAGTGCAGCGCGGAGCCCATGGGCATGTTGCGCTCGTAGGTGTACTCGCCTTCCTGGATGGTGTCGCCAATCACGAAGTCGTAGTTGTTGTACTCGCTCTGGGCGCAATGGTCGTCGGCGATCTCCACCTCAATGCGCTGGGCCTGTGCCAAGCCGGCATAGACTTCATACTCGCCGCCCAGCGCCTGATGAGCGAAGAGCTGACCCAGCACCACGCAAGTATTGTTCTGCGTGTTGCCGCCCACGGCAAATCCACTCATTGTAACGGTTTGAGCTTTAGATGTAAAAGCACAAAACACCACAACAATAAACATCAGACAAAACTTCTTCATAATCTGAATTTATCTCAATATTAATCGTAATTCCTTTATACGCTAGTAAATACTACTATGTTGCAAAAATATACAACATTTAAAAAAAAATGGTGATAAATCGAACACAAAATTTTTAGATAATTAAAAATCAGTTACTTAAAAATACATTATAGAACAATTCCCCGTCATTTATCACCACTAAATTGCCTATTTTACGCTTAATTACACCTAACAAATGGCTAATTATATGTAAAAAAAAGAGAAATTTCGGTTTATTTCGACAAAAAAAGGAATCAATTCTTCTGTTTTGCACTCGACTTTTCGTACCTTTGCACCTTGATATGCAAATTGCGACTATGAAAAGACTCATTTTAACAGGATTGATTTGTTTCGCCATGCTGATGGCATCGGCTCAAACGCAACCTATGCGCTTTATGGGCATCAACATGAACAGCACCATCACCACTTTCATGTCTAAATTGAAAGGCAAAGGGTTTGTTGAAGACCCGCAGCACAGCAAGCCCAACATGGTGGTGATGAAGGGTATGTTTGCCGGCGAGCGCGTTAAACTGGAGGTTCACTCCGCCGCCAAAACGCACATGGTTTCCACTGTCAATGTACTCTTCAACTTAGGCACGCAGTTCACATACGCAGATGTACAAGAGCGACTTACCAGCAAATACGGCAAGATGGTCAGAGAGGTGAACAAGATCAAGGACGAGCCCGTATTCATCAAATACACCACCGATTATTCGTTGTGGCACTTGAATGTGGACACACTGACTAACGAACACAACGCCATCATCCTCTCCAAATGCGGATACCAGAGCAACTCGCCGCTCACCATCTCCTACCGCGATGGCAAAAACTCCAAAGTTGAGAACAACGAAATAAATTCGGATTTCTAATCCTCAAAAAAGAAAAGGCTTGCGTTTGCAAGCCTTTTCTTTTTTGTTGCCCCGATAGGACTCGAACCCATACAAACAGAACCAGAATCTGCTGTGCTACCATTACACCACAGGGCAGTGGGTTGGTGTCTCAAAAAGACGCGGCAAAAATACAAAAAAATCATACATACAACACATCTCGCAATTTTTTTTCAAAATTATTCGGATAAAATCCCGTATTTTTGCGGTCAGGTTCCATCACTCAAAGTTTCCACAATGATCAAGCAACGCATAAATGCTGGAAAGACAGAACTTTTCGACCCCGTGCGCCGAAAATGGCTTCTCTGCACGGAGGAGGAAAAGGTACGCCAGTGTTTTCTCGCCTACCTGATGGAAGAGAAAAAGATCCCACTCTCGCATTTGTCGGTTGAACGGGAAATAGAAGTCAACGGGCTCTCCAAGCGCTACGACATTGTGGTTTTTGATGCGCAAGGGCACCCTCACATTATCATTGAGTGCAAAGCGCCGTCGGTAAAGCTGACGCAAGATGTTATTGAGCAAGCTGGTCGCTACAATATGACGCTACGGGCCCCCATCATCGGCATCACCAACGGTCAAGAGAACTATTTTTTCCACATCGACTTTGAGACGGAAGCCATCACTTTTATAGACGATTTACCATGATGAAGGAGAAACTGAAAGGTCTGTTTCACAGGCAACCCAAACAATATAAAGCCATCTCTTTGAGCGAGATTACTTGGCAGAAGTTCAAGCGCGAGAAGATGGGCATGATTTCGTTGGCTTTCATCATACTGGTGGCTATCGTAGCCTTGTTGGGCTACCTCATCACACCAGACCAGACTCCCTATTGCAACGCACAACATCTCGAAATAGCACTTCGCAAACCGGGATTCAAGGTTCAGATGCTCTATGAAAAACAGCCCCAGAACATTGAGAAACGCGGTCCGCTGCAAAAGATGCTCTTCGGCCAGCCAGCACAGTACCGCACCATTCCCATCGACAGCTACAAAGTGACTGGCGACACGATGACAGTGGTGCTGTTTGAACAAGATGCGGCCATTGGCACCGAAAGTTACGCCCTGAGCGAGTTGCGCCCCGAGCAGCCCGTAGCAACGCAGAAGTTCCTCTTAGGCACCGACCGCTACGGCCGCGATGTGCTAAGCCAACTGATGATGGGTAGCCGCATCAGCTTGGCTGTCGGCTTCATTTCGGTCTTCATCGCCTTGATTATCGGCATCCTCGTCGGCGCTACCGCCGGCTATTTCCGAGGCTGGATTGACGATGTGCTGATGTGGTTCATCAACGTGGTATGGTCCATCCCCACCCTGCTGCTGGTCATTGCCATCAGCTTCGCTTTGGGCAAGGGATTCTGGCAGATTTTCATCGCCATCGGCCTGACCATGTGGGTGGATGTGGCACGTGTGGTGCGCGGGCAGGTCATCAGTCTGCGCGAGCAAGAGTTTGTCGAAGCGGGCAAGGCATTGGGATACAACAGTTTCCACATCATCCTCAAGCACATTCTGCCCAATGTGGTAGGCACGCTGATTGTCATCGCCGCCTCCAACTTCTCGTCGGCCATCATGCTTGAAGCGGGCTTGAGTTTCTTGGGTTTAGGCGTGCAACCTCCCACTCCTTCGTGGGGCATTATGCTGAAAGAAAATTACGCCTATATCGTCCTCGACAAAGCCTATCTGGCCATTGTGCCTGGCATTGCCATCATGCTGCTCGTGCTGGCGTTTATGCTCATCGGCAGCGCACTAAGAAATGCGATGGACGTTAAGAACTGAGAGATAAAAAAAACGCGGTGGCAACCACCGCGTTTTTTTATTTGATTCCTAATTTTGTCTTGACCTTGGCGGTGATATCATCACCCGTCTCATAATAGGTCAATGTGGAAGTGTCGAAAATATAAGCATAGCCACCTGCTTTGGCCACTTCGGCGATGGCGGCGAGCAATTTATCCTGGAAGGGTTGCAGCATCTCAACTTGCTTGGCTTGCAGCTCGCTTTCCATATTCTGGGCAAACTCCTGAATACGGACATACATGGCCTTCAGCTCATCTTCCTTCACACGCAAAACGGCCGGCGACATAGTGGCTGCTGAGTTTTGCAGGTCTTGATACTTGGTTTGGAACTCTTTCTGCATCTCCTCACCCACGCTCTGCAATTCACTTTGCAAAGCGTACAATTTCTTCTGTACGGTATCCATTCCGGGCATAGCTTTGAAGACCTCGCTACGATCCAGATGACCGAATTTGGCTTTGCTTTGTGCCATGCCCACTACGGGAACAAGCAGGAAAGCAACCAACAACAATGACAATATTCTTTTCATAGAGATTCTCATTTAAAGCGCTGAATTACTTAAGACCCAATTTCTTCTTTACCAACGGAGTAACGTCATCACCACCGTCATAATAAAGGAGAATCTGTGTGTCGAAAATATAGGTGTACTGATGTTCTTTAGCCACAGCATTGATGGCATTCTGAATCTTCTCCTGGAAAGGCTTAGCCAACTCAATCTGTTTTTCTTCCATATCTTCCTGCACACTGTATTGGAATTCCTGAATGCGGTTCTGCATTTCGAGCAGTTCCTGTTCACGAATCTTGCGCACTGAGGATGACATTGTGCCGGCTTCCTTGTCGAATTTATCTTTCTTAGTGGTAAATTCTGTCACCATATTTTCATAAATCGTTTCCAGCTCTTTCTGGAACTCAGCCATCTTTATCTGCAGTGAATCCACACCAGGCATAGCCTTAAGAACATCTCCCGAGTTAACATGACCATACTTCTGGGCATTGGCAGAGAGACCAAACAGACAGCAAATCACTGCGATAAGTAAGAATTGTTTTTTCATCAGATATTGTTTTTTAAGAATGAATAGTTATCAATATTAATCTTCGTCATGGGTAACCGAGATGCCGAGACGTTGCATCACTTGGTCGTTGATATCCCACTTGGCATCGGCATAAACGATGGTCATCGAGCCGGCGGTATCGAATACGAAAGCAAAACCTCTCTCTTTGGCGTATTCTTCAATAGCGGTAAATACGCGGTCTTGGATAGGTTTCACCAGCTCTTCTCTTTTCTTGAAGAGGTCGCCATCCTTGCCAAAACGTTTCTTCTGCAGATCCTTGGCAGCGGCTTCGGCTGCAATAATCGCATTCTCACGTTTTTGTTTCATCGTCTCAGGCAGCGTAATAGCTTCTACCTGATACTTTTTGTACATGGAGTCGATTTTCTTGAATTGGGCTTCAATCTCCTTTTGCCATTCAACGGCAATACGATCCAATTCAGCCTGAGCTTCAGTATATTCAGGCATATTGCTCAGAATGTATTCCGAGTCGATATAAGCATACTTTTGACCAAAACTTGTGGCCGAAACCATCAGTAACAGAGCCACTAACAGGAAGATTTTTTTCATAGCAATTAGTTTTTAAAATTAATCATATACAAATTAGTGCAAGCACTTAACGAAATATATGACTCTTTATTTTCTAAAATGTCAAATTTAAGGAATGCAAAAATAGTAAAAAAAACTTTCACTAACACAAATCCATGATGTAAGATGTGCGTTTAGTCGATTGACTGGTTGATGGAGATGTGGAAATGACCTTTGTGAGCGCCTTCTACGCCATCGACGGGATCGAAGCCGTAGCCCCAGTCGAAGCCAAGCAGACCGAACATAGGCAGGTAGATACGCACGCCGACACCGGCCGACTTGTACATATTGAACGGATTGTACTGACGTTTGTCGAGCCATGCCTTACCGGCCTCCACGAAGGCCAACAGATAGATAGTGGCACTAGGATTGAGCGACACGGGATAGCGAAGTTCAGCAGTAAACTTGTTGAAGATGGCGCCACCGACCTCCTCGCCGTTCTGCATAGGCGTCAGTGAACTGTCGTCGTAACCACGCATACCAATCAGCTCACGACCATCGAGGGCAAATGTGGAAAGTCCGTCGCCGCCGAGGTAGAAACGCTCAAACGGAGCGATGCCGATTTTCTTGCTGTAGCAGCCCATAAAGCCCATCTTAAAACGCACATTCAGCACCAGATTATCAACAATCTTGGTGAACCACGACACGTTGAATTTCCATTTGTGGAATTCGAGCATCTTGTATTTCTCCTGATCTGTCATTGAGGCGTAATCCTTGTTGCCGAAGGCGGAATAAGGCGGTGTCAACTGTACAGAGAAGAGGATTTCAGAACCCTCGCGCGGGTAAATCGGGGCATTGACCGAATTACGAGCAATGGTGAACATATAGCTGATATTGTGCGAGTAGCCATTGCTGAAGACGAACAGGTTGCTATAGTTCTTTACGCGGTAATATTGGTAGATCAAGCTGTGCGAAACTTGGAAGTAGTCGTCGGGCCATTTGATTTTACGCGACAACGACATGTTGGCACCAATGATGCTGATTGAGGCGTGCTTAGCATCAGATTTTTTCAATCCGTTGGTCTGCTTCTGATAATAAACCGAAGCCGAGAAGGCGTTGGGGCGCTTGCCACCCAGCCACGGCTCGGTAAACGACAGCGTGTAGTACTGGTACCACTTGGCGTTGGTGGAGACACGCAGCGCCAACTGCTGACCATCGCCAGAGGGAACGGGCGTCCAGGCGTCTTTCTTAAAGAACTTCTTGAACGAGAAGTTGTTAAACGACACACCGGCACTCAGCACCAAGCCCGTGTAGCCGTAACCTGCCGACAACTCCAGCTGGTCGGAGGATTTTTCCTCCACCACATATTCGATATCCACCGTACCGTCGGCTTCGTTGGGTTTCGGACGCACATCCATCTTTTCCTGGTCGAAATAGCCCAAAGAGAGCAGTACCTGCTGCGTACGGATGATGTCGGAACGGTTGAAGAGCTGTCCAGGAATGGTGGCCACCTCACGCAAAATCACATTGTCGTTGGTTTTGGTATTGCCCGACACCATGATTTTGTTGTAGCGGGCCTGCTTGCCTTCCACAATACGCACCTCAATGTCGATAGAGTCATTCTCGATGAGTACCTCAACGGGATTGGCACTGAAGAAGAGATAGCCGTCGTTCATATAGAGCGAGCTAATGTCGGTACCTTCCTGATTCATAGTCAGATTCTGCGTCAGCAGACTTTGGTTATAGACATCGCCCTTTTCGATGCGGAGCAGCTGTTTGAGCAAGGCGGTCGGATACTTGGTATTGCCCACGAAGGTGATGTTGCGGAAATAGTAGCGATGACCTTCGTTCACTTCAATGTCGATGTTCACGTGACCGTTCTTCATATAGACCGAATCACGCACAATGTAAGCATCACGGTATCCTTGTTCGTTATACTTCTCAATCAACTTGATTTTATCCTTTTCGTACGACTCGCGTATAAACTTGGAAGACTTGAAGATACGCAGTTTTACACGGTCGGAGAAATAGTCACCACAATGTTCCAAAATATCCTTCGAGCGGTAATAGTCGGGATGCGTAATCATGTATTTTGCCACGGTGTCGGCTTTGTAGAAAGGCATAAAGCGACTGCGCGCCTTGGTTTCCTTCATTGCCTTGTATAGTTTGGCATTCGACACCTGATGATCGCTGATAATATTGATAGATTCGATTTTCACACGACCATTTTTCTGCACATGGAACACGAGGTTCACGGCGTTGCGGATCTTCTCGTCCGGTTTCTCTTCGACCGTCACATCGGCATTATAAAAACCCTTCTCAACATAGTATTTCTTGATGATGTTGGTACAGGTCTGCTTCAAGTTATCGTTCACGATATTGCCTTGCGACAGTTTGATTTTTTCACGGATTTCATTCTCTTCGTTTTTCTTGGTGCCTGTGAAGGCGAAAGCGGCCAGGCGAGAGCGTTCCACCAGATGCACATTAAGGAAAACCACATCCTTCAGGCGGCGGGTAACGGAGATGTCGATATCCTCGAACATGCCTGTTTCCCACAATTTCTTGATTGACTTGGAGATCTTCTCGCCGGGGATTTCTATCAGGTCGCCCACCCCAAACATCAGCATACGCTGGTCGAAATTGGAGGAACCGGTAGAAGTGATACCGCCGACTTCATACAGTTTGGGAGAAGAATAATCCAACAGAATGGGTGGTTCGCCTTGCGTTGCCGATGAATCAATTTGGCCGTAAGCAACACTGCCACAGACAAATATCAAAGAAATGAGCAGATATATATTCTTTATCAGCGAACGCATTAGATTTTTCCTAAATTAAGGCGCAAATATAAACAAAAAATCAATGCGATTGCAGTTGGTCGCCCGTTTTGCCGAAACGGCGTTCGCGGGCATTGTAGCGGAGGATAATCTCCAGCAGGTCGTCTTTGCGAAAGTCGGGCCACATCTTATCCACGAAGAAGAGCTCGGCATAGGCGATTTGCCAGAGCAGGAAGTTGCTCACACGACACTCACCGCCCGTGCGTATCAAGATATCGGGGTCGGGCATATTGCGGGTGGCCAGCAGTGATGCAACCGTCTGGTCATCAATATCTTCGGCCAACAGTTTGTGTTCGGCAGCGGCGGTGGCCACTTGGCGAGCCATCTGTGTAATCTCCCAGCGTGCGCTGTAGCTAAGAGCCAGCACCACAGTCAAGCCGGTATTGCTTGTGCTTTTGTTGATGGCATTTTGCAGGGCAATGCGACACTCCTCTGGCAGACGGGCCTGATCGCCAATCACTTGCAGACGCACATTGTTTTTGATAAACTCATCTAACTCATTCTCAATAGCTTTCACCATCAATGTCATCAACGCATCCACCTCAGCACGAGGGCGGTTCCAGTTTTCGGTCGAGAATGCATACAAAGTGAGATAACGGACGCCCAGTTCGGCAGCCCCTTCAATCACACTGCGCACGGCTTCCACACCATGCTGGTGACCGAATACGCGCTCCTGACCTTGATTTTTGGCCCATCGGCCGTTGCCGTCCATGATGATAGCCACATGAGCCGGTGTGGTTTCAGGAGTGAGTTTGGATTTGTTTTCAAGCCAAGAATTCATAGGGGAAAAAATTTGGGGATGTGAGGAGTGAAAAAGAGTGAAGAAGTGAATAGTGAATAGTAATTTTCAGTTTTCAGTTTTCAAGTTGTTCCGTGTTGAAGATATAGAGCAGGAAGTAGTTGAAGAAGGCGAAGAGGGTCATGCCGGCGGAGGTTTCGATGGTATCTTCGGTAAACATGGAGGCGAACACGATGATGAAGAAGGAGACATAGACCAGTGTTACTTTCGTCTTCATGCGCACAAATGGATAGAACAGCATACATACGAAATAGATGAGCACGAGCAGGCCACCCATCAGCCAGAAGGTAAGGAACTGGTTATGAGCGCCTCTATTCAGTCGCACTGCCAATGGCGAGCCCGTTTGCACCAATTGTTGGTCGATGGCGGCTTTATGGTCGCCCACGCCCACACCCAGCAGCCAATGCTCTTGGATGGCGAGCCAAGCGGCATGCCACAGCTCAACCCTCTCCATCAGCGAGGAATTGCCGATATGGTGGTACTTGAAATAGAGCGTCATGCTGAAAAAAGTAGGATACAACGCCCTTTTCAGTCCAAAATGCTGCGTATAATCGACATTGGCAATCCTATGTTCCACATTTTCCACATCCTTGTCGGTCAAGGCGGCCACAGCCTCGGCATCCTTGTGCAGCCCTTTCGAGTTAAGGTAACGTATCAATGTGGGAGCCACACTGTCGTAAGGTACGGCACTACGCAAAGGCCATGCTTCGCGTAACTCCTGCTCGCAGAGGTACATACCCGTATAGTTTCCATTTTCTACTACCGAAGTGTCATCGAAAGTATAAGCGTTACCTTGCGATGTCACCGTACCGGTTATCACCTTATTATCGGCCGAGATATGGAAATACTGGTACGTAATGACGCCCACATAGGCAGCCGCGGCGAGCATGAGCGGTCCCACCAGCCAGAGCACCCAACGACGCAGGCGCACCGACGGCGTAGCGACTACCGTATAGACGGCAAAGAAGATGCCAATCAGGAATATGATGACAATGCCCGTCAGCGTTTGGGCGAAGAACAGATAGCCAGCAAACCACACATCCAACAGTAGCAGAATCACTTTTCCCCATTTGGGAAGGATAGCCTTTGCCAGCAGGTAGGATGTTAGCACAATGGACATATCCACACAGAGGCTGAAGCGGATATGTGAGATAAAACGCGATATCTCGCGCATATCACCGATGAAGGGCGCGGTAATGTAATAGACTACCGACACCACCGAGCCGACGAATGTGGAGATGATAAAGCCGCTCAAGATGAGCAGTACCGACTTGCGGTCGAGTTCTTTCGACGACGCCATGGCGATGGGCGCATATAGCAGCGGCATCTTGCTCAACAAGTTGGTCAGCCCCGCATTCCAATCGTCGGTGCGGAAGAGGCCGAGGGCAAACACAGCGACGAAGCCCACAAAGACCCATACGGAGGGCTGTTGCTTGAGACGGAGCCACTTGTTGCGGAAATCGCCCTCAATCACCCAGTTGGCAGCGAGGATAATGCCACCCAAACTCATGCCGAAATTGGACACGGGAATGGAGGCCGCCAACAACAGCAGCGAAAGAATATAGATGATATGATGTATCTTTTGGCGCGTCAAACTATTCTATTTTTTACCAGACAAAATGTCTTTATAACGAGCGGGATCATTCAGCACTTCCTTAGCCTTCTTCACATCGGGATCGTAACTCAATGTATTGATTATACGACCTTTCTGGAAATAATAGCGGACTACAATTTCAGAGGCCAGGTATTCAGAAATCTCCTGCTTGAACTTCATCAAATCGTTGGCTTTATCGCTCTCCAATTTGGTTTTCATCTCATTGTAGAGCGACTCTATCGCTTTGAAATAATTCTCTTCCACGGCGGCGTCTTTCAATTCATTCAACAGCTCCTCCGTATCAGATTTATAATCATACTTTTTATCTTTCAGATAATCTACAAATTCTTGATACAAAGCATCATCCACCTTAAACTTGTCAGGTGCAGGAATGGTGGCGTGCTTGGAATAATAGAGATTAGCGAAATTGAAGATATGGTTGTTCAGGACCAGTGCCAACAGAATATTGCTGCTGACTGTGTCAGGCATGACGATATCGGGCTCAATGCCTCCCTTATCGTAAACCGTTCGGCCATTGCGTGTTTTGAATGGCGTGGCCAGAGAGTCGGGAATCGGCACACCGCCTTTGAGGGTATCATTGCCAAAATAGTCGATATTCTGCACGCAGCGGCCGCTGGGAATATAGTACTTGGAAACGGTGATTTTGAGCGTAGTGTTGTAACTGAGTGGCACAATGTTCTGCACCAAGCCCTTACCGTAGGTTTTCTTTCCGATCACAACGCCACGATCGAGGTCTTGGAAAGCGCCCGACACGATTTCAGAGGCGGAGGCGCTGTATTCGTTGACCAACACAACCACAGGTATCTGCTTGTCAGTTACTGCATTAAGCGTCTTATGCAAAGCCTGTTGCGACTTGATTTTACCACGAGTTTCAGCAATGACCGTATTCTGGTCCACGAAGATATTCATGATATTGACAGCTTCGTGCAGCAAGCCGCCGCCATTGTTGCGTAAGTCGAAAACGAGGGAGGTCATCCCTTGCTCTTTCAGTTTGAGGAAGGCGTCACGCACCTCTTTGCCTGCATTTTCGGTAAACTGGTCGAGTTTGATATAGCCGATATGGTCATCAAGCATGCCATAATACGGCAGGTTGGGCAACTTAATCTCTTTGCGTTTCACCGAGAAAGTCATCGGCTTGCTTTCACCCAATCGTTCCACTTCGATTTCCACCTCGGTACCAGGCTGCCCTTTCAGAATGGTGCTTACATCGGAACTGGTCTTCCCTTTAGTTGATTGACCATTGATTTTCAGAATCTTATCACCAGCAATCAAGCCTGCCAATTGGGCGGGACTCCCTTCGTAGGGCTCCGAGATCAGCACATAATCGCCTTGTTGTTGGATAAGTGCACCAATGCCACCATATTGACCCGTGGTCATCATCTTGAAATCCTCAATTTGCGACTCCGGATAAAACACCGTATAGGGGTCCATACTTTTAAGCATGGCATCGATGGCAGTCTTGGTCAGGTCGCCAGGCGAGATTTCGTCGGCATACTTGGCATTCAGTTCTTTCAGAATGGAGACAAAGATATCTACATTCTTGGCGATTTCGAAATCATTCTGCGCATAACAGGGTATGGCAAACACCACAGCGACCAGAAGTAGAAATCGGGCGTAGAGACGACGGATCATATTCATGTGATAAGGTTAACAGCTAATTAGTAACGAAAAAAAGTGTTTTTCATTGTATCTCGGGGATTATTTTTCAGCCTTGCGTTCCTTGGCCAGTTCCTGCTCCCATTTCCATGCCGAGTTCACCATATCGCGAATATCGTGTTGGCAGGACCAATGGAGCTTTTCGGCAGCCTTGGCGCTATTGCTATAGATGGCGGGAATGTCGCCTTCGCGGCGGCCACCCAATTCATAATTCAACTTAATGCCCGTCACTTCTTCGAAAGCGTGAATCATCTCCAGCACAGAGACACCGTTGCCGCTGCCGAGGTTGAACACATCGCAGTTGGCTGTGCCTCGGTGCTCGATAGCATAGATCAGAGCGCAGATATGGGCGCGGGCAATGTCAGAAACATGGATATAGTCGCGGATGCAGGAGCCGTCCTTCGTATCGTAGTCGGTACCGAAGACCGTCATCTTGTCGATGCGACCAATACCCGCTTGCATAATGATGGGCATCAGGTTGTTGGGCTTGTCGGGCGACAACTCGCCATTGAGGCCGCTCATATCGGCACCCACGGGGTTGAAATAACGGAGAATCACATTGTTCATCTCGGGGTGAATGGCGGCAAAGTAACGGATAATCTCCTCTCCTATCTGCTTGGTGTGTGCGTAGGGGCAGAAGGCCTGACCCACGGGGGTGCTTTCCGACACAGGCAGTTTGGGCACTTCGCCGTAGATAGAGCACGACGACGAGAAGATGAAGTTGGGCACGTGATACTTAGCGCACGCTTCCAGTACATTCTCAAGTGAGTTAAGGTTATTGCGATAATACATCAGCGGTTCGTGCATCGATTCGGGTACCGACTTGAAGGCAGCAAAGTGGATGACGCCACAGATGTTTTTCTCTTCTTCAAAAACCTTGAAGAAAGCCTCTTTATCACATATATCAACCTTATACAAAGGAACTTGTACACCTGTAATCTTCTTGATACGATTAATGGTATTGGCGGTTGAGCGAGAGCAGTTGTCCACAGCCACTGGCTCAAAGCGGCCGTCTCTAATCAGTTCGATGATGGTGTGGGAGCCGATGTAGCCAGTTCCACCCGTTACTAAAATCTTGTGTTTCATTTGATTATCAATAAAATAAGTTGACAAACAATATTAAGAGTTAAAAATGCAAAAATAAGGGATTTTTGGCAAAAGAAAACAGTTTTTATTAAGATGAGAGATGAGAACGGAGAACGGAGAGATGAGAGATGAGAACTGAAAACTGAAAAGTGAGGAGTTAAGAATTATGGAATTATGGAAATTTGTTCTTTGTTCTCTGTTCTTAATTATGCATTGTGAATTGTGCATTGTGAATTGTGCATTGTGAATTGTTTTTTATATCTTTGCAAATAGTTTTTTCCCGTTTATAATTAATCAAAAATATAACATCATGAAAGAGATATCAAGTTTAGAACCCGCTCGTGTATTTCACTATTTCAATGAGATATGCAAAGTGCCTCGTCCCTCGAAAAGAGAAGGCAAAATTATTGAATGGTTGCTTGAAACCGGCAAAAAGTTAGGTCTGGATACCAAGCGTGATGAAGCCGGCAACGTACTGATTTCGAAGCCTGCCACGCCCGGCAAAGAGAAAGTGACGCCCGTCATTTTCCAGAGCCACATGGACATGGTATGCGAGAAGAACAACGATACCAAGTTCGACTTCGACAAAGACTCCATCCAGCCTTACGTTGACGGCGAGTGGCTGCGTGCCAAAGGCACCACTTTGGGAGCCGACGACGGCATCGGCATGGCCATCGCGCTGGCAATTCTGGAAGACAAAACCATCGAGCACGGTCCCATTGAGTGCTTGTTCACCGTGGATGAAGAGACCGGTCTGACGGGCGCTTTTGCTTTGAAGTCGGGCTTTATGAAGGGCAAGATGCTCTTGAACCTCGACTCGGAGGATGAAGGCGAGTTCTTCATCGGTTGCGCCGGCGGAAAAGACACGGTAGCCACACTGGACTGCGAATACGAAGCTGTGCCCAAAGGAAGTGTCGCTTACACACTAACCGTCAATGGTTTACAAGGTGGTCACTCGGGCGACGACATCAACAAGGGCCGTGGTAACGCCGTAAAATTACTGAACCGCATCCTTTGGAACAGCTATCAGGAGTACGACCTTCGCATTGCTGACATCTGCGCCGGCAACCTGCGCAACGCCATCGCCCGTGAAGGTACGGCTGTTGTGACACTGCCAAAAGCCAACGCCAAGAAATTCGAACAATATGTGGCTCAATGCGACAAGACTTTCAAAAACGAATATAGCACAACCGACCCTGGCGTTGCTGCCAGCTGCAAACCTTGCGACCTGCCCAAGCAAGTCATTGACGAGATGCTGCAGATTGACATCATGAATGCCCTGTACGTTTGTCCTCACGGTGTTGTGGCCATGTCGCAGGATATCAAGGACTTTGTAGAGACCTCATCCAACTTAGCTTCCATCAAGATTGCCGACGGTAAAGTGATTATCACCACCAGCCAACGCAGCTCGGTTGAGTCGCGCAAGCAAGCCATTGTGGACCGCGTATCGGCCACCTTCTACATGATTGGCGCCGATGTGGAGAACAGCGACGGTTATCCCGGCTGGACTCCCAATCCCAATTCAAAAGTGCTGAAAGTGCTGGAGACTGCCTACAAAAATGTCTTTGGTAAGGCTCCCGTGGTGAAAGCCATCCACGCAGGCTTGGAGTGCGGCCTCTTCTCGGAGAAATATCCCGACCTGGATATGGTTTCCTACGGCCCCACCCTCCGCGGCGTTCACTCACCCGACGAGAAACTTTTGATTAACACTGTCAAGATGTGCTGGGACCTCACCGTTGAATTTTTGAAAATCGTTAAATAATTAGCGGCACTTGACAACGTTTAAGTCCATAATTTCCAAGACAAAAGAGTATTGGAGCTGGTTTCGGGAGAAATTCAGATGGAGGATTATGGACTCCTACATCCTCAAGAAATACTTGGGATCGTTCTTCTTTGCCATCACCTTGCTGATGACGGTCATCATTGTGTTTGACATTTCGGAGAACATCAACTTGTTTTTGGACAGGGACGCACCGTTGAAAGACATTATCTTCAAATACTACCTCAACTTTATCCCCTACTTCATCAACCTGTTCATTCCGCTATTCACCTTTATATCAGTCATTTGGTTTACTTCCAAATTGTCTGGGAACAACGAAATCATCTCGTTTTTTAATGCGGGCGTAGATTTCTACCGTTTTCTGATGCCATACATTGTAGGCAGTTTGATTATCGTGGC
>JAEEGG010015429.1_pt1 | contig 16029 bp, 10 predicted proteins | sample 9134161 | NCBI WGS metagenome assembly JAEEGG01 (sample SAMN16246543, study PRJNA631951) | gut metagenome | biome: gut microbiome; feature: rumen; material: CR-attached | host: Bos | place: Iran: Karaj | collected 2018-10
GCTTTCTCAAAGGAAAAACCGGAAGGGGTTCCGTTTGCCGCTTCGTTATCAGCTGCGCTGTCAAATCCAATGTCCGCATAAACGTCTTCAGAGTCTTCGAAATCGTAAAGCCGGGGCGGCTCGAAATTGCCGCTCAGAGTATTACTCCGGGGCGGCTCCGGCACATGGAAGCTCTCAATAAGATGCTTTTTAAACTGCTGTTCGCTGTTATTGCTGTCGCTGGCGCCATCCTTGATGTAACGGTCAATGCTGGCCCGGATCTCCTTCTTATGACTGGCCATCTCCGCATCCGTCATCACATGCATCATGAAGCTGGCCTGCAGAGTTCCGGAGTCATCCCGGGCATCATAAAGCCTGAGCTCGTAATCCCCCGGGGACTGGGTGACAGAAAGCCCCGAAAAGAATGTCCTCCGGTGTCCCATTCCCATAACCCCGTCGGCGTACTTCTCCAGCACTTTAGCCGCCTCCAGGGGAAAACCCTTAGGCACCACGACGGCAAAGGGATCCTTCCAGTGGGTCAGCATCACCCCGGACATGGTCATGCCGGAGTCCTGCTCCGCCACCGCGGAGTCAGCCGCTATTTCCGGCCGCCGGTTCTCATCGGCAGGGTTCTTTACCACCCGGAATTCCCGGGTAAATACCCTTTCATTATCCTTGGGGCCCTGCCGCGCGGAAAACTCATACTCCCCGGGTTCATAGATTTCATTGGTGATCCGGGCAGCATGGGAAGCATTGCCGCATCCGGCCCCTTCGCTGTAGAACGTTTTTTCGGCTCCCTTCTTCTTTATCTGAAAGGAAATCCCCTCCTTCTGCCATTCGCCGTCGCAGCCGAAGATATAGTCTATGCGGGCGCCGGCATAGACCTCCGCGGGCACCGCTGCCGCGGGTTCGCTCAGAGAAGAAACGGCCGGAGCCACCTTGAAGTCAAGACGCGCCATGGCCCTTTGCATGTCGTAATTGTTTTCATCACGGCGGCAGCCCTCGCAGTACTCAAAAAGAAGCAGCGTATAGTCTCCGGGGGTATCCGGAGCCTGAAAAGAAAACCCGGGAAGCCCGTAGTCCCGGAAATTTTTAGAGGATTTTGCGATCTCGATTTCCTTGCGGGGGCGATCCGCCTGCGCTGCCGGAGCTATTACCAGAAATGCGGTTTTGCGGTCTTCGTAATTTTGGAGATCCACATAAAAATGCTCTCCCGGCAGAAAATGATCCCGGGCTAAGGAATATCCGGGGAGCGGCTTCTCCGTCCTGACCCTGAATCCCTGCCGGGCCAGTAACACGGCGTTCTCATCGTCGCCGCTGAAAAACCGGATCTCGTAGCTGCCGTCCCGGGCCGGAGCCTTTACCCGCAAATATCCCTCCCGGGCTGTGTCAGCGGCGGCAGTGTCGGACATCATGCGTTCCCGGGAGGAGGCGTAGTCCGCCGGAACATCAGGTTCGTTTACAGTGAGATATATTTGACTGCTGTTTTTGATCTCCGCAGCGTATTCAGGCGTCCGGTAGTAAACCAGAAAAAGCTCGTGAGGCTCATAGCTTTTCCTGCTGATAATGGTAAGCTCCGCTCCGGGAATAACCTCCTCCGTTACCGCCGGAAGCTCATTCTGAGGCCCCATGGACATGCTGACCGGCCGGAGCCGTACCTCCTCTCCGAAGATTTTCCGGAGGGCATCCCTTTCGGAATCCTGCCGGGCGCTCAGAGTTTCCTCATAGGAGGGCCGGATCTCGGCTCCCAGACTTTTAAGATAGGCCGTGAGCCGGGGCCGATCCACATCCGCCGCGGCGCTGATGCTGATGAGATTTCCCTTTTTCTCGGCGGAGAGCACCTTGAAGCCGGAAACATAATCCCCGGCCCGGGCAATAACCCCGCTCCGGATCTCCGCGGTATGCTCCTTCACAAACTTCTCATCGGTGATGGACAGCATCATCTTGCGGGCCGCGGCGGTTTTGGCATTGATTTCCGCTGTGGCCTGATCCTTGCCCCGGGCCTCCACGGTAATTACCTGAGGAGATGCTTCAGAGGACACCAGGGCGCAAACCAGAAGAGCCAGAATTTTCTTTGCGAACCGCGCTGTAATTTTCATGCCCCTGAAATCTCCCCTGCTCCCGAACCATTTCATTATTTCGCAGCCTTTCATTCCCTTGCCAGCTTTCATTTGTTTTTCTCCCCGGTAAGAATCTTGCGCATCTCCTCAAGTCTGTCCTGATAACGCGGCTCGATGCTGTAAAAGGAATCCTCAAGGTAATCGGCGGCAGTGTGTCCCTGGCGGTCTTTAGCCTTGATATCCGCCCCGGCCCGGATAAGACGCCGGAGAAGATTTAAGTCAGGCATGTGAAAGGCCAGCGCCATCAGAGGCGTCCGCCCTTCCCGATCCGCGAGGTTCACGTCAGCACCGCTCTCAATAAGGCGGGAAGCCAGAGCCTCGTTCTCCGCCAGAATGGCCATAATAAGGGGCGGCGCTCCGGTCTCCCTGTCAATGGCATTAATATCCGGTTTGGTTTCCAGAATAGCCTTCACGGTATCGCCCCCGAAACGCCCCAGGGCGGCATAGTACAGCATGGAATGTCCGGTAAGGGCTTCCATGTCGGCAGACGCTCCCGCCTTCATAAGATCCGCCACAAAGTCGCCGCCCCGGGATCCGAAAACCTGCGCCCCCGCCATTATTGCCGCTGCCAGTACCGGGAGGCCCTCCTTGTTTACCGCATTCACATCGGAATTAAGCTCCAGGAGTTTTTTCACATAAGGTCTCCGGTCATAGTCTCTGGTTTCCGGCATATTGACAAACAGCGCCAGAAGCGGCGTGTTGCCGTTTTCATCCTGCTGGGAGACGCCGGCATCGGGGCTCTGCTCCAGAAGAAAGTCAAACAGGGTTTTATCCATTCTGTAGCGGGTCATGAAATGAAGAGCGTTTTCCTTCCGGGCATTCTGGGCATTAACCCGGGCGCCGTGCTTTATCAGGGCTTCCGTAAGCTTCCGGTCAAAGCTTAAGCGCTGCTTTTTTATCATGGCCTCCTGCAGTACCGTAAGACCGGCAGCGGAGAGCTGATTAAAGTCGGCTCCGAGCTCCTGAAGCCGCGCCACGGTATTGGCATCAAAGGGAATCTCCCTCCGGGCAATCTTCACCAGAATGCTGTTCCCGTCCCCGCCCCGGGCATCAATGACCTCCCGGGGAATAGTCCTTTCCAGAAGCTTCCGGGCCATTTCGGGATCCTTGCCGGAAAAAGCGGCCATAAGAAGAGTATCACCCAGAGGATTTCTCCTGCCGAGGTCGACATTTCCCCGAAAAAGCGGTTCCGCCTCCTGATAACGCCGCTGGGAAACTGCCGTCATGCGGGCCGAATAGCCGGTTTTGCCGGTGTAATCCGGATCCGCTCCCAGAGCCAGCAGCTTTTCAAAAAAATCGGGAGAACTGCTTCTCCTGACCATGGCAGAAAACATGGTGTCCTGAGCGCAGTCATCATGGAGAGCTTTGCCCGCCTTGCCGCCCTTCTCAGCTGTCAGGTATTTCAGGATCGTTTCCTGCATCTCCTCGCTGTACAGGTCGCTCCCCACGCACACCGAATACCTGAAGTCCTCATAGGTGAACTTCGGCGCCTTCGGCTCCTCCGCCGCCGCAGGGATCGAGACTGCAAATAACAGCGCCAGAGAAAAAACAGCATGAATACTTAAAGAAACACCTGAAAAATACGGGGCGGAGGGAATTCTCATGGTTAAGAACCTCAGGGAAAGTCGGGGATTAAAGTCCGGATCCGGAAAGGCCGCTTCCGGGGCAAGACAGTCAAAGCAGATGATGAGGAATGCCGTATCAAAGGGAATCCCCGGGGGCCGCCTTCCTGAAAAGCTGCTTTCGGATGATCGTAACAAAAAGCCCCGATCCAAAAAATCACGGAACGGCATAAACAGGATACAGGCCAAAAATCGGGAGCGGATTTAAGCTCATATTTGACCTTCGCCGCAGAAAAAAAACGCCCTTCTCATTTTCATCATCTGTCCATCCCTTTTATTCATCCTTTTTTGTTCATCTCCTCTTATCATTCCTCTTGTCATCCCCTCTCAGTTCATCCCCTCTTAATCGTGATGAGCCGCATTCTTAACCTGGCTCCTGTTATGTAATTAAATTTCTCACAATTTCAGAAAAGCTGTCACTGTTTTAAGAGCTGACAAATGTTCAAAAAAGCAGCAAATGGCTAAAAATTAACCAATTATGGCTTTCTCCGCCGTTGTCATGCAGTATTCTCTGAAATTGTTTTCGTAGTTTTGAAAGCTGTTTCATGGCAAAAATCTGTAAAAATCCTTCATTTTGCTATTGAATTATGTGAGGTGTATCACTATCATTAGCTCTGTATCAAATGTGATACAGTTAACACTTTTAAAAAGGAACGCAAATGAGAAGACTTTTCAGCAAGCATGCACTGGCCAGACAGGAAATCGCTCCTGTAACCCGCCGTTACTTTTTCAGCTACGTAAAGTAAGAGCGCATTACCCGGGGAGGAATCCGGAAGATGATTCCGGAAGCTCCCGGAATCATAACGAATGATGATGAAATGCAGACTCGGAAAGAGGATGCTCAGGGATTAACCAGAATTACAACAACGAGGCTACCATGAAAAGATTATTTGAAAGACCCGCTGCTCTCGGAAACCGCTTTGCTCCCGTAACCCGGAGGTATTTTTTCAGCTACGTTAAGCAGGAATAAGAAGCAAGGCAGGCAGAAAATAAGCATTGAGAAATAAGACAACAACAGCGAGAGCGTGAGAGAAAGGAAAAAGAAATAACAGCGCCGGAAGGAATCGCTTCCGGCAGTAAACGGACACCCGGGGATTCCCCGGGATTTCCGGAAAGGCCGGCAGCTTGCCGGCCTTTCCGTTTCTGTTCCGCCCGGGATCTGCGGCCGCCCGCCGGTCTCATGCGGTCAGACCGTAAGCTCTATCTGATTCCCCTCCACCGCCAGAACCGCGCTTTCGTAATAGCCGTCTCCGGTGATCCTGGGGCCGCTCAAAACCTCATACCCCGCCAGACGGAGCTTCTCGGTTAGAGAGTCCACCGCCTCCCGGCTCCCCAGGGAAAAAGCCACATGAGCGTAGCCGGTACGGTAAGGCGCCTTTTCGGGATCGGTCATGTCCGGGCGCTGCATAAGCTCCAGCCGGGCTCCGTCCCCGAAGCTGACAAAATAGGAGCGGAAGCCGGTGGTTTTGTTGCGGTAGCAGGAACCGGACACACCGCCGAGCCAGGTCGCAAAAAACTCCCGGGCGTTTTCCAGATCATTGACATAAAGAGCTACGTGTTCGATTTTCATTATGGACTCCGGCTGATTTTTGCCAAACTCTCAAATCCCTGAGCGTTAAGACTTAGGTTCCCAAAACTATACCTGGAAATTACGCCCCTATGTGACTACCTCCGCGGAAATTTAGTGACACCCCTTTCCACACAATCATGACAGTTTATTCTTCAAATTCCTGATCACCAAGGTACAGTACTCAGAATCAAGTAAACCATAGGTGGTACCAAATTGCCAGCAAAGCCAGCTTCAAGACATTGTCATTCGCTTCAATTTTTGCAATACGAGGCAGTTTTTGGGGTAAAGGGGCGAAGCCCCTTTAATTATTAAACAGGAAGCGCCGCCAGGCGTCTTCCCTTCTTAATTATTATTCTTCAGAACTCTAACTCCGTTCCTGCCTGCATAGATTGAATGTGGTGCATCCTCCTAGGGAAGGGGATCAAGATTCATCGGAAAAGGCAATCAGGATTCATCGGAAAGGGGAGTTACAAATTACCTCAAAGCGTGGTCACTATCTCACTTTCTTTCCAGTTGTATGCGGGCTCAGGTTATAGCCGGTAATTTCCGGTCATCAAAAAAGGGCTGCCTTTTCTGAATGCCGCGAGTTTTCAGGACATAGCCGGCCCCCGGAAGGCCCCCTCTCTGAGGGAATTATGATCCGGATACCGCAGGATAATCAATGCGACCGCCCGGGACTGCGACACTCCGGTACCCCATGTCACGGTTCTGCAACGAGCGGAATAATTGAAAGAGGCAAAAAAACAGCAGACCTTCATGAAAAGGCATGGAAAATACTTCCTTCGCCATCGAGGTGAGTTCAGCTGTTTATAAATCAGGCATCACGCATATTTACCCGTTTACTGCTGCCAACGGGGCAGCGCGTCTGCCTGTTCTCGCCGATATGCCGCAACGGGATTCAAGGCAGCACCCGGAAAGCAGAAAGCATCACCACGGGAATTCAGAATCGGAATCTTCCCTCTCATCAAAACGGGCAGCTGACAGCCACTCATCCTTTTCAAACTTTATTGTTGAAAGCAAATCCTGATAATCTTCTTCGCTGACGGCGCCGCGAGACACCATAAATTTATAGAATTTTTTGATGCTGGCAACATTGCTGTTTACGGAAGTCGGGGATGCCCAGAGGCATTTTCTGGTAAAGAAAAAGAAAAAAGAACTGATATAATCGCATCCTTCATCAGCGGGAATTGCTTCCTCATAAAGAAGAAATTCATTCAAATAAAAGTCCATATTAGTCACATGGGTCTTTACGGTTTTAGCGGAACCCCCGGCTTTGACAAGTTCATTCTCAAATTCTTTCAGCAGAATTTCATTATCTGCTTTGATCTTTTTGCATTCTTCCTTGTAGACTTCGTAATCATCATCCATGTCACAGAACTCCATTATTTACCGGATTTCACATACGGGCTTTCACTGCGCGCTTTACAGACGGAACAGAAAAGTCCGCTTCATTATATCAGGTAAATACTGCGGGGATACCGAATAATCGGCCGCGGTTCCCCCGGATAAGGACGAAAACACAAAAACGGGCAATCTCCTGCGATCCTGCCCGCGTTATCCAGATATCCGGAATCCGGAGACAGCTACACCTCCAGAACGTTCACGCCGTTTTCCGCCTGCCCGATCTGAAAATCCGCATCATTCTTGATCTTGTCGTAGCACTCCTTCGCCTTCCTGGGATTGCCGATGGACATCATGGCGGAATAAAGATTCTGCTTCACCACATCTGTAATGGCATTTATGAGAGTCTTCGGCCTGTAGTTATCGGCCTGGGCAATCCCCTCGGCAATTTTCTCCCTGACCTCCCCATCCTCAAAGCCGTTCTGATAATTGGCAATAAGAGTCTTTTTCTGATCAGCAATGTCTTTCATAACTGCCAGGGTATCATCCAGAGCATTCTGCAGGCGGCGCTGGCTTTCCATAAAGTTATGAATGGGCGCCGGCACTTCAATGGCATAGTCCTCCTGCAGGATTTTTATGGCGGCCTGCATGCGGGCTGCGGTGTCCTTAAGAGTTCCCTTGGCGAAGATCGCATTCAGCTTCTCCTGGATCTCGGCCTGGTTAGCCTCGAATTTATTGAGACTGTCCTTGGAAAGCAGGCCCTTGTATCCCTCAAGATAGAGCCTGGCATCCTTGGTTGCCGAACCGGCCACCACCTTCACCACAAAGGATCGCTCCTTCTTGTCCAGATTTGAGGCATTGCCGAAGTCAATGAGAGTAATCCCGCTGTCCGGAGGATTGCCCTTCTGCCAGCCGGCCTGCGTCATAATATTTCCCTTGTGGATGTCGCCATGATAGAAGCCGGCGGCAAAAAGGCCTTCGTTAACCCACATGTAGGAGAGGTTCACCAGAGCGTCGTACTTCTTTTTAACGTCCGTATACAGCTTGTCAAGCTCGTTGTAGCCATCGAGAGCAATGGAGGGCGCATTCTCCGGGGAGGTATCCTTAATGGAATTTCCGGTCTCGGTGACAACCTCCTGGCTCTTTTTCCGGGTGTCAATAAGGTATTGCTCCATGGTGGTGCCGGGCACCTCCTCCAAAACCATGACGTTCTTGGTGGCCGGAATGCCTTCGGCCAGCTTCATGCTGGAAACATTCGAGAAGGATCCGTAGGTCTGCCGGATGCTCTCATTGGTGTAATCCTTCTTGTTATAGCTGTAAACCGTGTTGCCGCTCGCCACATTCTTGGCCTCATTGGTGAGATCCATCTCGGCGAGAATGCTGTTAAACTGCCCCTGGAAGGTAACATCCATGCCGTGCCCCACTTTTTTCGCAGCCTCGCTGAAGATGGCAAACTCGCGGCGGGCCTTCATTTCGGCATCAGGACGCAGGATCTTGATCACGCAGTCTTTGGAGCTGCCATCAGCGAGCGTCACGGTGCACTTAAGAGCCTGAGCCACGGATGCGGCGCCCAGAGCCTTTTTGACCGCGATTTTAGAGATGGCGCCTCCGGAGTTTTTAACCACATCATAAAGGTAGGCATGCACGGCATCCTGAGAAATCGGAGCCAGCTTGTCCTTCATATCGGAGATAGCTATCTGGAAATCCGGAGATTTGGCAAACATGGCGGGATCCAGTCCCTGCATCATCTTCTGCATGATGGGCCCGGCCCCCTTCAAAATCGCCCCGAGCCTAGCGCCCTCGGTGGTCTTGTCAGTAATGGCGCAGTAACGCATTTCAGCAGCCAGCATGGCGCGCTGATCCATAACCGGCATTTTCTGGAAATAGATCTTCATGGCTTCCTTGACCAGCTGGAGCTGATTATCCTCGGCGGGGCCGCCGATAATATCGCCAAGACTGGCCTGGGCGAGCGAATTCGGATCGTGAGCCACCTTGTTTCCCGGATTGGGGAAAACGTTCTCGATCATCTTGCTGACATTAGTCTGAAGATCCTTGCAGCCTTCGTCTGCGGCCTTGTTAAGCCTGACCTCCATATCCGCAAAGAAATGCGCTCCCAGAGTCAGCTGCTCGCGCTTTTCACTAAGATCGTAATACTTGCCAAGCCTTTCCTCAAGTTGATTTCTTACGTTATCGATATGACCCAGCTCATTCAGCTCAGCATTGCTGATGTCATCAATATTGGAGGCGTTGAAAAATGTTTTGATCTTTCCCGACTGAACTGCCTCGTTCTTAAGCTCCTCCCGCAGGAAATTGCTTATGCCGTTTTTGTCATTCTCCAGAAAATAAAGGCGATCCTCACGCTGTCTCCACGATTCTCTCGCGTTCGCCATAAAGGGGCTTTTGGGATCGTTTCCTTGGTCCAGGTATTTCTGATATGACTCCTTAGAACTCTCAACCAAGCTTCGGGCATCTTTAACCTTTTCATCGTATTTTGCATTAATCTTGTCCAGTTCGGCATTAAGAGCTTCCTGGAATTTAGGCTCGATGCCTCTCAGCAGAGACGGCGTCCCCGGTTCCTTAAGACACTTGGCGCGGTTCGCCATTAACAGAGCCAGCGTATCGACGTTATATCTAAAAAGCTCCCGGAGTCTTTGGCCCTCGGTAATCTTCGTGCCGTCTTTGATGTTTTTATCGGAGGCGTCATGGGTAAGATCCCGATCCTGCTTCACCGTATTCAGGTCGGAAACCAGATTGGCCACAAAATCATGCACCGCCTTGATTTGACCGGCGGGCAAAGCCGAATTGTCCCTGGTCTGATTATAGCCGTCCTCAAAATTCACGGATTTTAGCGGCGTCTTTTTATCGTCGGCGTTGCTGAAATTGCGGGATGATACGTTACTGGCATTTGCTTCTTCAATCTGAGCCGCTTCGAACTGCTCAAAGATCCGGGCGCTTTCAACAGTGGTAAAGTGAGTGGCCGAGGCATTGCGGTTAATAAACGCCCGGGCGTCAGCGGCGGTGGCAATAGCGCCGTTCATAACGTCTTCCGCCAGCTTGATGCCAATATCGCGGTCAATATACTTGGTTTCGGCGGGATCCAGCCCCAGTCTGCTCTCGAAGAGTTTTGCCAGAAGCTTGTCAAACTGCTCCTTGCACTCGGCAAGTCTGGGTTTGATCTTACTGAGATCATTCGCCTGATTAAAGCGATCTTCGATGTCCAGGTCTTCGGAGTTGTACTTCTGATCCACATCATCCAGTTTCCGCCAGACATCATTTTCATGGCCGGCCTCTTCCTTATCCGCGGCCAGACCGTCCTTGTACTTTTTCAGGATCCCGTCTACGATGAAATTCTTGTCAAAATACTCCGAATGCCCCATAACATCCATTTCGATGTTTTTGACCAGCTGCTGCGGATCCTTAACCTCATGCTGCGATTTATCCTTGAACGTAACAAAAATCTGATCGTTGGTATTCTTGGAAAAGAGCACGTCCTCATTGCACATCTTCCCCTTGAGGTTATCTACCATCCCCTCTTTCGGATTGGCAAGCTTGCTGACCTGGTTATAGAAATCCTGAGTGCCCTTGCAAAGAGCCTTCATTTCGCTCCGGTACCTGCTGTCCTTGCAGGCATGATAAATGGCATAGCCGCCAAAGGTCAGAATGCCCAAAAACACTCTTTTGGCGGTAGAGGCGGTTTCGCTTTGATATTTTGCGGTTACCTCGGCGGCAGTTTTGCCCACTTTGATGCTGCCATTCATCATTTCGTCATTGATTTCTTTGAAAGTGGTATTTCCCACGGCGCCGGTCATAGCTGCTCCTTTGTATGTCAATCATGTATCAAAACTTAAATCCGGGTTCTCCGGATCCCCCTGCTATCCCCGCCCGCAGGCATCAGGAAAAGGAACAGCGCTGCACATTTATAACACGTAAAATACTCCCGCAGGTTACAGTCCGATTTTTGTACTGACTTTGACTCAAAACCAATAATACCGTGAAAAACATCGATAAAACCTTGATTTATACCGGTTTCCGGTATATTTCCGTTTGATTTTTCGTTATATTTTGAGTATAATATATAAAGAGTCCTGTAGTATTATACTTAAAAGGAATTGCCATGGGCAGACCCGCAAACCCTGATACTGATTTCAAAGTAGCTCTTCGTGTAACAGGAAAATATCGCTATGCAGCCACGCAGCCGCATATCACGGACGAAAATAGCGGTAAGACAGTGCGCAGATATGTTTACTGGGGAGAAGTTAGCGAAGATCTCCGTTTTATACCCAACAGCAGATTTATACTGACCCCTGAGAGTAAACGCAAACGGTTGATTTTTCCGCCGGCCTGGGATATTTCAGCTATTGATTCTGTTGACAGCGAGGCGCCTGAAATTCCCGCAGTGGCCGATCCTTATGTTGCAAATGACGGATCAGCATTCACCGGAACTGTCAGTGCATGCCCTGCTGCAGGACAATTCAATAACAGACTTTACGGTGGTTCCTGGTTCTTATGGCAGATTGCTGTAAAGAAGCACGTTGTTGAGGATCTTTTGCAAGTATTCAGTGAGCAGCGCGGCATAGTTGAGGACATAATGACACTGGCAATGTTTCCGATCCTTACAAAATACAACTACAGCATGACAGAGCGCTGGCAAAAGTATACAAAGACCCCGTCAAGAAGATCTTTGAGCCCTTCATACATAACGCGCCTTACTCAAAAAATTACTGATGACCACAGAATGCTGTTTCTGAAATTGAGAATTGCCAGAGAAGGGGGCAAGGCTGTGGTCGCCTGCGATTCTACTACTCGCTCAGCGTATGGACACTGTCTGGCTGATATAAGATGGGGTAACAATAAGGACAACAAGGAGTTACAAAATACGCTTGAGGTTGTGGTTTATTCGTTAAGCTCCCATGAACCCATATATTACCGAACCTTTGGCGGTAATGAAAATGATGCCAGAACACTGCGTACGATAGTAAACGATCTTAAGGACCTAAAATGCGGGGATCTGACAGTCATTTTTGACAGAGGGTATGAAACCCCTGAGAATATCGACACTATGATTCTGGAGGAGCAGTGTTTTTTGGTATGCGGTAAGGTTAGTCAGGAACCGGTTTACAGCAATCTATGCAAAATAAAGTTCGACCAGCAGGGCATGCCTCTTGATATGATGTACTTGCAGGAACACGGGATTTATGCGATTCAATACGAAACCCCCCGGACTGTTTTAGCAAATCCGGAAGATTCCGGCTCCGGGAAAAACGTTAAGTTAAAGGTGAATCTCTTTCTGGATATGAAAAAACGGATTCAGATTCTGACGTTAATCAATGAAGAAATTAAAAAGGAAGCCGTAATCGTCAGGGAGAAGGACGGAACTTCATGTACCGAAGAACAACGCAAAGCACTGTCTAAGCAACTAAGGTACTACTATGTGAAGAGCTCCAAAGACAAACGTATGGTCATAAGTCCAAATGAGAAAGCAATTGATAAAAGCAAGGCCACCGCCGGTTTTTTTGCTTCGATTTCATACAAGGTTGACGGTGATGCCCTCAGCCAGTACAAGCTTTACGTGATGAGAGATGAACAGGAAAAGTACTTTGAAGCGATGAAGGATCAGCTTGGGTTCGATGTTCAGGGTAACTGGTCGGAAGACGGAAAAACCGGAAGACTGTTCATTCTGTTCATTGCGCTTATCATGCGTTCGGAAATCAGGGCGGTTTGGGGGGAGCGTCTGAGAAAAAGGTACCCCTCCTCCCTTGATGTTTTGCAAGAGATGTTTCCGATCCGTTTCGTTGAATACGATGATGGGTCAACGCATGTGACAAGTTTTACAACTCCACAGGCTGAAATATGTCAGGCTTTTTCCATTCCCATTCCTGAAGACTGTTTGAGCAATCATCAAAAAGTTGAAATTGACAGAGCAGTGGCAAACAGAAAGCCCGGCAGACCCAAGGGGTCTTTGAATCGAAAACAGGTACGTGGAGCGTTATGAGTCAAAAGTAATGCAAAAATCGGATTTTGTAATACTTGTTTCTTTGCTCATTATCTGCTATTCGCCAATATTCTCTGATGCAGAAAATCTGAAAAGGTATGATCCAGGTTTTTATTTTCTTCCTGTAATCTTTTCTCCCAGTCCGGAATATCAGAAACGAGGGCTTCCGGATCATGCCGGTTTTCGTAATTTCTGGTTGAAGCATTATCAAGCTGATGTATTTCCAGCTGACAAATCTTCATCCCCGCGCGCAGCTTTAGTTTTGACGTTCCGAAGTTTCGGATAATCAGCGGCATTCTTCCTTTGAATCCCGGATTTATAAAATTACCGGTTGCCGCATCCAGTCCCCAGCGCACTAAGCTGTTCTTATTGCAGATCCTGGTATTGAACCCTGTTGTAAAACTGAGCATTTCCGCCGAATATCCGATAACATAACTGCCAGGAGCAAGGATATATCCATCTTGGCCGATCTCCTGTGTTATGTACAGAGACTCGCTTTCTTCGTCCTGCAAAGACTCAAAATCCACAAAATCCGCTGTCACAATCTCTATCTTGCACAATCTCTATCTTGTCATACAGCGTCAAATCAATGCTTGCAGGCTGTATTCGATTCTTTGCCAGCGGCTCAATACCTATAAAATTATCATTAACAGCGCTGATAATCTGGTTATCGCTAAGTATAGACATAGCACCTCCTAAAAAAAAAAGCGCATAATACCACCAAACAGCAAGGTTCTGCGATTTTTTGCGAACCCTTTTGAAACGGCTCTCCTTCTCTGCATCAGGGACACCTGATATACTCCATGTACATCGCAGACTCTATGGCGTAAATCTCTTCCCTTGCCGTCCTGGGATCCTTGCAGAACCAGTCGGCGATGCCGGCAACGCTCCGCTCGCTCTTGCAGCAAAGTTCGAAGCTGCGTGTCCTGGTTTCTTCAAGATGCTTTCGGACAGAACACAGGATCCGGTCGAGCTTCCGGGCCGCATTATCATTGATGGACGCTCTCATGGTGCCGACCGGATTGAGCGCGCGCCGATACACCGGGGAAGTCCGCCCCGACTCCATCTCCCCCCATTCCATGAGCACCACCAGATAATCCTCAAAACTATACCTGTTTTTGCGATTCCGGACTCCGTTTTTTGTCAAATTATAGTTTTCCAGGGGGCGGCGCATAAAATCGTAAGAAGTGTCAGCAATGATAAAAAGGAACTCCGCCGCGAAACTTGCGGAGGCAACGCTGGAAGCGTCTCAGTTATATGACTGACAGCAGGCTGAAAATGTCTGCCGCAGAACTGATTATCCGGAATAACGAAAGACTGCGCGGCAGATATGAGACAAAAATGGAGCTGCTTCATAACGGCAGGCGCCAGAGAATGAGTTTGCCGTGAGCAGCTGTTTTGACTTCTCAGAAATTTCCGGCAGTTCCCTGATTCTGTTTACTATTATACGATTAACTGTAAAATATAAACAACGGAGGTAAAAGTGATGTTCAGCAAGAATTTGAAGTTTTACCGGCTCAGCAAACAGATGAGCAAGAAGGAACTCGCAGATAAAGCCAATGTGACTTCCATGGCTATCACTAATTACGAAAAAGGCGCCAGAAAACCAGGCATGGAAATTCTTCAGGCATTGGCTGCCGCCCTGGAAATTCGCGTCTCTGATTTTCTGCAAGTTCGGAATGAAAACATAACTTTTGAATATGACGGGGTTCAGAAGGTTTCTTCCCTCTCGAATACCCGGCAGGAATATATTCGCGAGAGCGCTGAAGAATATTTCAGCCGTTTTATGACGGCGGTGGAATTGCTCGGCGGCGAAGTGCTGCCCGATGCGCCAGCCTGTCATGTTATTCAGCTTTCGCAGGATCCGGAAAAAAATGCCGCGGCGCTGAGAGCCCATCTCGGCTTCGCTGCCGACGGCCCGATAGAAGACTTGACGGGCATGCTGGAAAACAAGGGGATCCTTGTATATGAGTGCGACGTTGACGATGAGCGGTTTTCCGGAATAAACGGCTTTGTAAACGGCCGCCCCTTTATCGTTCTTAACTCCGGAATGAATGCTGAACGAAATCGTTCCGCTGTTGTTAATGAACTGGCCCGCCTGATGTTTAAATGGCCGGCAGATACGGGAGAAAATGACACAGAAAAGATGTCATCTGCTGTCGAAGGGGCTTTTTTATTCCCGGCAGCTGATGCCAGGAGGGAACTTGGAATTCACAGATCCGCTGTTACCCCGGATATGGTTCCCATAGCTATGAAATACGGAATCTCTGTTATGCTTCTGGTGAAAAGAGCGGAGATCAGCCATATCATTACTGCATCAGCAGCAAAGAACTTTTACATCAAAGCCGCGAAAGCTGGCTGGAAAACGAACGAACCCTCAAGAATCAAAAAGGAAAAAGCGGCATTGTTTGAAAAGCTGGTTTATCGCGCTGTAAACGAAGATGAAATCAGTGTTCAGCGCGGGGCGGAATTGCTTAAGGTTCCCTTGGATACCGTTCTTTACATGCATCGCTTTAGCGAGATTTTTTAGCGAGGTACAGTTGATGCAAGAGCCGCACCCTTTGCAGCGTTTTATCGAATATGTGTGCAGATCGGTATCAATAATTTTAGGGATCAGATGTTCCAGCATGATCTTACCGGAAGCATCCTCTGCTAAAATCTCAAAATGCATTCAGTCATTTCCGAGATAGTCGCTGTTCCAAAGGTATCCCAGCCCAAGTTCTTCGTTATACATGTTTCTCGCCAGTTCATTGGAACTGACTCGCGAGATGGCGGAGAATCCGTCATGCTGCTTTTTCAGAATCCAAACCTCTTCAGGCTTCAAGGCGTTCAGCAAATAGGGCTGATGCGTGGTTATAAAAACCGGCGAGGAACTGCCTGCCGACTTTGCATAGTTTCTGAATTCCTTTGCCAGCAGTTCCAGAAGCTTATGATAAAGACCGTTTTTCCGGTTCCTCAATGCATATCAGAGAATGCGGTTCCGGATCCTCCAGCAGAAGGAGGTACGTAAAAAATTTCAGGGTGCCATCAGACATCTGCTGCGCAAAAAAAAGGTTCACGGAACCCCTCGCCCTGAAATTTCAGGAGAACACGGCCGTCCTGAGAAACCTCTGTTTCGATGTTTGTCACTCCCGGTATCTTTTTGGTAATCCCGCGCAGCACGTTCTGAAATTTGCTTCAATTTTTGCAATACGAGGCAGTTTTTGGGGTAAAGGGGCGAAGCCCCTTTAATTATTAAACAGGAAGCGCCGCCAGGCGTCTTCCCTTCTTAATTATTATTCTTCAGAACTCTAACTCCGTTCCTGCCTGCATAGATTGAATGTGGTGCATTCTCCTAGGGAAGGGGATCAAGATTCATCGGAAAAGGCAATCAGGATTCATCGGAAAAGGCAATCAGGATTCATC
>JAEEGG010015431.1_pt1 | contig 16027 bp, 12 predicted proteins | sample 9134161 | NCBI WGS metagenome assembly JAEEGG01 (sample SAMN16246543, study PRJNA631951) | gut metagenome | biome: gut microbiome; feature: rumen; material: CR-attached | host: Bos | place: Iran: Karaj | collected 2018-10
GACACGTGTTTCATGGTGGTGGCGTGACTCAAGGATTAAAAATTCGTGAGACGCTGCAGCCGTGTAAACTAATCAAATACCATCGAAGGCCTGTCGTAATCACGACAGGCTTTTTTTTATGCCCCGATAACAAGTTAACGATTACAGATATGAACTACCAACCAGATGAAAACGGATTTTATGGCGAATTTGGAGGTGCCTATATTCCCGAAATACTCTACAAGTGTGTAGAAGAACTGCGGGAAGCCTACCTCCCCGTCATTGAGAGCCCTGAATTCAAGCAAGAGTATCATCAGTTGCTGCAGGATTATGCAGGACGTCCCTCGCCCCTCTATTTCGCACGTCGTATGAGTGAGAAATATGGCTGCAGGCTCTACCTCAAGCGCGAGGACTGCAACCATACCGGTGCCCACAAGATAAACAATGCGATCGGCCAGATCCTTCTGGCAAAGAAAATGGGTAAGACGAGGGTGATTGCCGAAACCGGTGCCGGACAGCACGGTGTTGCGACTGCTACCGTCTGCGCCCTGATGGATATGGACTGCGAAGTCTTTATGGGCAAGACCGATATGGAACGCCAGCACACAAATGTAGAGCGTATGAGGATGCTGGGCGCCAAGGTCACACCTGTGACCACAGGCAATATGACCCTGAGCGACGCCTGTTCGGCGGCAATCAGGGACTGGTGCTGCCATCCCTCGGACACCTATTATCTTGTCGGCTCGACTATGGGCCCCCATCCATATCCAGACCTTGTCGCAAGGCTGCAGAGCGTCATATCTGAAGAACTCAAGTGGCAACTGCAGGAAAAGGTCGGCAGGGACTACCCCGATTATCTGATAGCCTGCATAGGCGGAGGCAGCAACGCCGCCGGCACCATATATCACTATATGGATGACGAAAGGGTTAAGATAGTCCTTGCAGAGGCAGGCGGTCACGGGGTGGATTCAGGCTACACGGCAGCTACCATACACCGTGGGAAAGTCGGTATCCTGCACGGCTCGAAGATGCTTGTGATGCAGACTCCGGACGGCCAGATAGAAGAAGCCTTCTCCATATCTGCCGGACTGGATTACCCGGGTGTCGGCCCGATGCACTGCAACATGGCCGCTAAAGGCCGCACTAAAGTTCTTGCAATCAACGATGACGAAGCTATCTACGGAGGCTACGAACTCACCCGGATGGAAGGTATCATACCTGCCATAGAGAGCGCCCACGCAGTGGCTGCACTCGGCAAGCTGCAATTCCACCCTGACGATGTGGTTGTCCTTACCGTCAGCGGGCGCGGAGACAAGGATGTCGAGACATATATAAGAAACAAGGAAATGGCAAAAGAATATGGCAACTTTTAAATATACCACTGCAGTCAAAAGACTTTTGGCGGACCTGTATACCCCGGTGTCGGTGTATATGAGGCTCAGGGACCTGTACCCTCAGTCAGCATTGATGGAATCCAGCGATTACCACGGAGGCGAGAACTCACGCTCTTTCATCGGCATCTACCCGATTGCCCGTGTGGCCGTCGAGCACGGAGTGGCGGTGGCCCAGTACCCAGACGGAAGCCGGACTTCCAGACCGCTGGGTGATGATTACACTGCAGATATGGCAGTCAATGAATTCCTGCACAGTTTCGAAGTGAAAGGAGACTACAGCAACCTGTGCGGTCTCTACGGATATATGACTTTCAATGCAGTGCACTACCTCGAAAACATACAGATCAAAGACGAGACGCAGAGCCGCAACGACGCCCCCGACATCCTCTACATACTATACAAGTACATAATAGTATTCGACCACTTCAACAATACTATGATTCTCGTGGAAATGCAGAAGGAAGGCGAACAGAGTGGCCTGAACAGGATTGAGCAGGAAATGAACCGGACCAATGTCAATCCATATTCGTTCCGTCCGGTTGGTGAGACGACATCCACCATAACCGACGAAGAGCACAAGGCCAACGTGCGCAGGGGAATAGCCCACTGCCTGCGCGGAGATGTCTTTCAGATAGTCCTTTCTCGCCGTTTCGTGCAGAAATATGAAGGCGACGACTTCAAACTCTACCGAGCCCTTCGCAGCATCAACCCGAGCCCCTATCTGTTCTATTTTGACTTCGGCGGCTTCAGAATCTTCGGTTCCTCGCCTGAAACACACTGCAGGATAGAAAACCGCAGGGCATATATCGATCCCATCGCAGGAACCACCAGAAGGACCGGCAACAGTGAAGAAGATGCAAGAGGAGCCGAGTTCCTCCGCAATGATCCCAAAGAAAACGCAGAACACGTGATGCTGGTGGACCTGGCCCGCAACGACCTGAGCCGCAACTGCCACGACGTCAAAGTGGACTTCTACAAGGACCTGCAGTATTACAGTCACGTAATCCATCTGGTTTCACGCGTAAGTGGCGAACTCGATAAAGAAGCAGACCCGGTGAAGACTTTTATGGACACATTCCCTGCCGGAACGCTCAGCGGTGCTCCCAAGGTCAGGGCGATGCAGCTTATCAGCGAATATGAACCCCATAACAGAGGAGCATATGGAGGATGCATCGGCTATATAGGACTCAACGGGAGCCTCAACCAGGCGATAACGATCAGAACCTTCGTGAGCCGCAACAACGAACTTTGGTTCCAGGCCGGAGGCGGAATCGTCGCCCGCAGCGATGAAGAATATGAATTGCAGGAAGTGAACAACAAATTGAACGCTCTGCGCAGGGCAATCCTGATGGCAGAACAAATGTGACGATATGAAAATAGTTATCATAGACAATTACGACAGCTTCACCTACAATCTTTCCCATCTGGTGAAGTCTCTCGGAGCTCAGGTGACTGTGCTTCGCAACGACCGTTTCGACCTGCCCGATATAGAGCGCTTCGACAAGATAATCCTGTCTCCCGGTCCTGGTATCCCCTCTGAAGCAGGCCTGCTGCTTGACGTGATACGCAGCTATGCCGGCCGCAAATCCATACTTGGCGTGTGCCTTGGCCATCAGGCAATAGGCGAAGTGTTTGGAGGAAAACTCGAAAACCTGAGCGATGTCTTCCACGGTGTCGCCACCGAAGGCACCCAGTTCGGCAATGACTATATTTTCCGCGGCCTGCCCGGGAGGCTGGTTATGGGACGTTACCACAGCTGGGTGGTAAGCCGCGAAGGATTTCCCGAGTGTTTGGAAATAACCGCCGAAAGCGACGAAGGGCAGATAATGGCACTTCGCCATCGCCGCTATGACATACACGGCATACAGTTCCATCCCGAGAGTGTACTCACTCCAGACGGAGCAACCATAATCAAGAATTTTATAAACTCAAAATAGAAGAAAATGAAGAAGTACCTTGAAGAAGTACTCAACCACGAGTACCTGTCACGCGAAGAAACGCACGACATCCTCATCAACATCACGCAGGAAAAATACCCCAGCGAACAACTGGCATCACTGATGAGCATGCTACAGCTTCGCGGCATCACAGTTGACGAACTGCTGGGCTTCCGCGACGGCATTCTGGAGACAGGATTGTCTGTCAATCTCGCTGCAGACCGATATGTCGACATAGTCGGTACCGGCGGCGACATGAAGAATACGTTCAATATTTCTACCTGTGCCTGTGCAGTCGTTGCAGGAGCAGGCTACAATGTGGCAAAGCACGGTAACTATGCCAGCACGAGCACCTCGGGAGCCAGCGATGTGATGGCAATGCACGGAGTGCAGTTCTCATTCGACGAAGACCGCCTGAACCGCTCGATGGAACAGACCCATATGGTCTATCTCCACGCGCAGGTATATGCCAAGGCAATGAAGTTCGTCGGCCCGGTGCGCAAGAAACTGCCTTTCATGACCTTTTTCAACCTTCTCGGACCGCTGGTCAATCCCTCGCAACCGAAATGCAACGTGATGGGTACTGCAACCCTCGAGCAGATGCGTCTGTACAACAACGTATTCCAGAAGATGGGGGTAGACTATGCCCTTGTGAACAGCACCGACGGCTATGACGAAATCTCCCTGACGGGTACATTCAAGATAACGACCAACAAATACGAGAAAGTGTTCGATCCGTCAGACTTCAACCTGCCGCAGACAAAAGATTACGACCTCTTCGGGGGCCGTACCAAAGAAGAAGCCTCGCGTATATTTGACGACGTACTGGAAAACCGTGCGACCGAAGGGCAGAAGAACACGGTGCTTGCGAATGCTGCAGTGGCAATCCAGTGTGTGGATCAGAGTCTGGATATACTTCAGGCACTTGACATAGCCAGAGAGAGCCTCGAAAGCGGCAAAGCACTCGCAAACTTCAAGAAATTCGTGGAACTGAACAGCTGATATGGATATACTTGATGAAATAACGGCGCATAAACGGCTTGAGATTGCTGCTTTGAAGCAAAGAACGCCCTTGGCCCTTATGCAGAAGATGGTGGAAGCGGTAAAGGGAACACCCCAGCCTTCTATGGCTGCCGCACTGCTTGAATCACCGACCGGAATCATAGCCGAATTCAAGCGCAAGTCCCCTTCGAAAGGCTGGATAAAGGAGGATGGCGATGCATCGGTTATACCTTTGAGCTACCAGCGGAACGGAGCTGCGGCGCTCAGCATACTGGCCGACTGCAAATTCTTCGGCGGCAGCCAGGATTTCATCACGGCTGCACGGGAGAGCGGAGTGACCCTTCCAATCCTCTACAAGGAATTCGTGGTGGACGAGCACCAGATCTACAGCGCCCGGTTGTGCGGGGCCTCAGCGGTACTGCTTATCGCAGCAGAGCTAAGTAAGGAAGAATGCCGGTATCTGATGCGGGTGGCACACGGACTAGGCTTGGAAGTCCTCCTTGAGATGCATTCGGAGTCCGAACTTGAATATGCAGAACTGGATCCGGATATGTGCGGCATCAATAATCGGAATCTGGGCACATTCGTCACTGATGTGGAAAACAGTTTCCGGCTTGCAGAGAAACTGCCGAAAGATGCCGTCAAGGTCAGCGAAAGCGGAATAGGAACTCCCGAAACCTTGTCAGAGCTCAGGCAATGTGGTTTCAGGGGTTTCCTGATGGGTGAAAGATTTATGAAAGAACAAGATCCGGGTGCAGCGCTTGGACAGTTTATCGCAGAGTTATGAAGATAAAGGTTTGCGGGATGCGCGACGCTGAAAATATCCGAGCGGTAGAAACACTGGGGATAGACTATATGGGTTTCATCTTCTGGCCGCGGTCTGCCCGTTATGTCGGCGAAGTGCCGGCATATCTGCCAGAACAATGCAAGCGTGTCGGTGTTTTCGTGGATGCGTCTCTGGAGGACATACTTGCCTCCGCCGAATCTTTCCGGCTGGACTGCATACAGTTTCACGGCAATGAAAGCCCCGGGACGATAGCAGCCGTCAGGAAGGTGGTCAACAGTGTCAATCCGTCCATAAGCATCATAAAGAGCCTGTCGATATCAGAGTCCGAAGACCTGAGGCAGACTGCAATGTACGAAGATGTGTGCGATGCGTTCCTGTTCGACACCAAAGGCAAACTGCCCGGTGGAAATGGCCGGCAGTTTGACTGGAATCTGCTCCAGAAATACGACGGCAGGCTGCCATTCCTGTTGAGTGGCGGAATCGGCCCTGAAGACGCGGAGAGAATAAAAGCCTTCAGTGCACCAGGCTTCGCTGGAGTAGACCTGAACAGTCGCTTTGAGACTGCTCCCGGGCTTAAAGACGTGACAGCGTTGAAATCATTTATTGAACAACTGAAACAATGAACAAGATAGACAGATTATTTTCAGAACGCGGGGACAGGAAGCTCCTCTCGTTGTATTTCTGTGCCGGAGACCCCACACTTGAGGGCACGGCAGATGTAATCCGGGCGATGGAGCGCCGGGGTATCGCTATGGTGGAGGTGGGCTTTCCTTTCTCCGACCCTCTGGCTGACGGTCCCGTGATTCAGACTGCAGCTACGAATGCCATCCGCAACGGAATGACCATTACGAAATTGTTCGCACAGCTCAGGGAAATCAAGGATGAGGTGTCAATACCCCTTGTTCTGATGGGCTACCTGAACGTCGTTATGCAGTACGGCATGGAAGAGTTCTTCAGCAGCTGTGAGGACAGCGGAGTCAGCGGAGTCATAATACCTGACCTGCCCTTCAAAGACTATATCGAAGAGGTGAAACCGGTGGCAAAGCGCCACGGCATCCACGTCATTATGCTGATTACTCCCGAAACCGAAGAGGAGCGCGTCAGGTTTATTGACGACAACACCGACGGGTTCATATATATGGTAAGCTCAGCATCCATCACAGGAGCACAGAAGAGTTTTGACGAGCGCAAGCAGGAATATTTTCGCCGTATAGATGCAATGAATCTGAAGCATCCGCGTATGATAGGATTCGGCATCAGCAACAGACAGACACTGGAGGCAGCACAAAAAAATGCTGCCGGTGCAATCATCGGCAGCAAATTCGTTACATTGCTGAGCGGGAGCCGCAGTCCGGACGAAGCTCTTGACAAGCTGTTCGCAGCGCTCTTATAACTTGATCTCAAAAGGAGATGCCGGCATTCCCTCTGCATTGTAGAGGGTGACGTCGTCTCTCACGTAGTTCTTCCAGAGATAGCGAACCTTCTGGGGGTTCTTGATGCCGGCCACATAGAGCACGACCTTGTTGCCCATAATGGTCGCGTTGACCCTCTGGTATACGCCGTTTTCATCAGAAACGGCGAAGCCTCTGATTTCGTCTCCCTTGACTACGAGACCGTTGCCAATCTCGCTGAATGTGAGGTAGATTCGGCCGTCTTTGAGCTCGGCTTTGGTGCATTCGGGCGAGAGCACGACTGACTCACCGTAGGCAATCCTCATGGCACCTTTTGCAAGGCGTTCAGAAATGATCTTCTTGTTGGTAGGGTGGATGTTGTTCCAGCTTCCGATGTCGCAGCCGACAGCCAAAGCGGCATTCTTGATCATATGAGTGGCAAGCCTCTGTCCCTCGCGGACATTTGCCCAACCGTCCTGAACCGGCAGGAAGGTCTTTGCCTGGTGGCTTGGCAACTGGGCGATAAGGACAGGAAGATTCTCATCGCGGAAGTCTTTCCTCCAGGTTGTCATCATCCTGGCCAGGAAAGAGCCGTATTCCGGCGTATTGCCGCTGTTGGTCTCTCCCTGATACCATACGACACCTTTTACATTTGCGTTCGTTACCGGGCTCAGCATGCCCCAGTACAGTCCGAAAGGATTGCGGACGTTGGAATTGTGCCTGATGGCAGTTTCTTTATACTGCATAACAACAGGACGCTGTGCCGGAGCGCCTGCGGGCCTGTTGAAGTTGCTGGGGATGTCTTCCTTGAAGAATCTCCAACCGTCATTCAAAGCGATAGTGTCCCTGTCAAGACGCAGATGGTACTGCTCGTCCTCATAAAAGCCGCCGTTGGCGCTGGCTCCGTTGATTTTGATGCAGATGACGTTCTTGCCTTCCTTGAGGATACCTTCTCCGAAAGCATAGTTGCGGGGAGGATACTCGTAGCCTGTCGTGCCGACTCTCACACCGTTGATGAATGTCTCGTCAGACTGGGTGATGGTTCCAAGTTTGAGCAGGTTGTTCTTAGATGCAGCCTGCTCTGCGGTGAGCCATAGGTCGTGTCTGTAATATATCAGAGCGCTGCCGGTAATGCCGACTTCCCTGAAATAGTGGGGCAGATAGGCGGGAGCCCACTCCGAGTCGTCGAAATCGGTTTCATAATATGCAGGGTTGACCTCGGGACGAGCCGGAGCAGCTCCACCGGCACCACCGAAGCCTGCAAAGTTTCCGAAACCTCCCATAGGGCCCCCTGTGCGGGGCTGAGGATTGCGCTGTGCTTCGAGAGCCCTTGCGTACTGCGGATAGTCCTTGAGGTTGTCGGGACTCATCCAGCTCTCGATGGCCGTGCCGCCGACAGCGCACTGGATGATGGCCACCGGCACCTGATATGTCTCATAGATCCTGCGTGCGAAGAAATAGGGCACCATAGACATCTTGAGGCAGGTTTCGGGGGTGACTTCAGTCCAGGAGCCGGAAGCAAAGTCCTTTTGCGGTCCGTCATAGGCGTATTTCTCGCCTACGAGGAATTCGCGGATGAGGGGATTGCTGTAGTGCAGGATATCGTCGCCGTAGTTGTCAAGGGCGCGCTCCAGCGGAGTCTGCATATTTGACTGTCCTGAGAACACCCATACGTCGCCGAATACGACATTATGGATTTCGATGTCATTGACTTTGATTGTGTAGGTCTTGCCGTTCCAGGGAGTGGAAGGGAGGAGCACAAGCCAGTTGCCCTTACGGTCGGCTCTTGCGTAATAATTGTTGCCGTCGAATGTGACGGTTACCCTCTCCTGAGGATCTGCGAATCCCCATATGCGAGCAGGCTTGTCGCGCTGCAGGATCAGGCCGTCGCTGATCATCTTGGGGAGTGTGACTTTTGCATCCAGGCTTTGAGAAAATAGCAATACAGCTATGCTCAAGGCAAACAGAATTTGTCTTTTCATAACACGATATAAAAAGGGGATGATAGATTAAAAAGAAGAGAGCCTTTCACGGGACTCGAACCCGCGACCTGCTCATTACGAATGAGCTGCTCTACCGACTGAGCTAAAAAGGCTTTTTGCATCGCAAAAGTAACAAAAAAACTATTTCTGCAATGCTTCTTTCACGGCTTCTTCGATATCGGCGCCGCGCAGGTTGCGTTTGGCCACTGTACCGTCAGGAGCGAAGAGTATTATGTGTGGAATCGCATTGATTCCGTACACTTCGGTGGAAGTATGGTCGTCACCTACGAAAATCTGCTCGTACTTGATGCCGAGTTCCTCGATGGCCTGATCTGTATCGGGCCTTTCGTCCCATACGGGAACACCTATGACCGTAAAATCCTTGCCGGCGTATTTGTCATACACGGCCAGGATATTCGGAAGTTCAGCCTTGCAGGGGCCGCACCAGCTTGCCCAGAAGTCTACGAGAATCCACTTGCCCTTGCCTACGTAGTCTGAGAACGAAACAGGCTTGCCGTCTGCGGTCTCACCCTTGAAGTCTGCGAACATCTTGCCTTCGGCAGTGTTTGCAAGTTCCTTGAGACTGTTGCGTATTTCATTGAAAGGCTCATAGTTCACGATGAAATCTGCAGCTCCCTCCATTGCCTTGTCAAAATCTTCGACAGTCTCAAAGTCATAGATCATGTCGGCAAGAGTGATCAGACCGAGGGCGTTGCGCTTGTTTGCGTTGAAGGTGTCATTATTCACCTTGTCAAGCCTGGCCTGAGCGTCATCGGCGACCTTGTCCATTGCGGTTGCGAGTTCGGCTCCGCTCATACTGCCGCTGAGCTCCCTTGCTTTTGACGAATAATCGTTGAGAATGCCTGCCACGGCAGTATTGTAAGCATTCAGGGCTTTGTTCAGGGGACCACCCTGCACCTTGCCGGCATCGAGGTCGACGGCTATGGTTCCGCCCTCGGGAATGAACATCACGGCCCCCGCATTGTCAGGCACGCCGCCCGACACGAGGATGATGTTTTTGATTGACTCGACGGAAGCAGGACCTGAGAAAGTGAACTTTCCGTCCACTATCCCGACCGTATCGACCTGCTTGGAGAAATTGTCGGAAATGACCACGAAGTCAGCTGATCCTATGGCTATGGGGTCGACCGTTCCTTTCAGGGTGTATGTCTTGCCGCCGCAGGAAGCAAGCAGTAAGATGGCGGTGATGGCAATGAACAGTTTTTTCATTTGCAGGAAGGTTTACCAGGCAAGAGCGCCGGCGCCGAGGATGGCTGCGTCAGATTCTTTAAGTGCTGAAGGAATTATGGAAATCTTGTCTTTCCAGATTGACAGCAGATTGGCATTCATTGCTTCGCGCATCGGCTTGAAGATGAATTCGCCGGCTCTTGCAAGGCCTCCGAACAGCACGATCGCCTCAGGAGCGCTGAACGCTACGAAGTTTGCGCAGGATTCGCCCAGGATCTTGCCGGTGTAGTTGAATACGTCGATGGCCAGCTGGTCACCCTTCACGGCTGCTTCATAAACGTCTTTTGAGGTTATCTCCTCAATGGAAGCGAGAGAGCTGTCGGCATATTTGCCGCTTTCTAGCCATTCTCTTGCAGTCTTGGCAACACCGATGGCAGAAGCATATGCCTCGAGGCATCCGTCGTGACCGCAACCGCAGCGACGGCCGTTGTGGCGCACGGCGCGGGTATGGCCAAGCTCGCCTGCGAAGCCGTCGTGGCCATAGACGAGAGCGCCATTGATGACAATGCCGCTTCCGACACCTGTTCCGAGCGTCAGCATGATGAAGTCCTTCATTCCACGGGCTGCGCCATAGGTCATTTCGCCGACTGCGGCGGCATTCGCGTCATTGGTCACAGTTACGGGAATGTTCAGTTTAGACTCGATGTATTGCTTCAGGAAAACCCTCTTGCCGTTTGCCCAGGGCAGGTTGGGGGCATCCTCTATCATACCGGTGTAGTAATTCCCGTTCGGAGCGCCGATTCCTATTCCCTGAATCTGGTCAAGGCCGATATTTGCTGCGAGACTCTTGATGGTGTCGCATACCGAGTCCATGAATTTCTCGCCTTCGTCCGGGCCGAACTTTGATGATATGACGGTCTGTGCGGGAATTTCTCCGCGGCGGTCCACGATGCCGATCTTGGTGGTCTGTCCACCTACGTCAACACCAACTACGTATTCTTTGTCCATAATTATTACGATTAATAAAGTGTTCTAGTCTACTTTAATGTCTTTGTTGACGTTCTTGCTGCCCCAGATTGCATAGTATAGCAGGTAGGCAAGCATTGCCACTACCAGCCAATAGCTGGGGATGGCACCGGCACGCTGGGCGATGGCCTGCTGGATGAGCGGCATGATGCCTCCGCCGACAACCATCATCATAAAGATGCCGGATGCCTGCTCAGTGTATTTGCCGAGACCTTCGACAGCCAGGTTGAAGATTGCGCCCCACATAATTGAGGTGCAGATACCGCAGAGGGCGAGGAAGATACATTTCATGGGAACGGCAGAGCCCTTTACGGTCATGCTGATGCTCTCGGGCAGGAAGATGGCGATGAGAAGCAGGAGAATTGCCAGTGATGACACTGAGATCATCTGGGTGCGGGTGCTGATCTTGCCGCTGAGTGTGCTGCTCAGGAAACGTCCTATCATCATCAGGAACCAGTAAGATGCGGCAAGGAATCCAGCCACGGCGGCTGAACCTTCGAAGCCGAGGTCAGAAATGTAGAAATTCAGCTGTGCGGGGATGCCGATTTCAATACCTACATAGAAGAAGATTGCAATGACGCCAAGCACGGTGTGTCGGAAACTCCAGGCGCTGTGCTCATATGCTGTGGTCTTGCGCTCCTTTGCGGGTTCGGGGATATTTACGAATGAAATGATAATGAAAGCCAATGCGAATACGCCCATTGCGATGAAGAGCAGGGGAACGACGTCTGACATTGCAGTGTTGTCAGTAACTGTTCCGATAAGTACGCCGACCAGCAGGGGAGTGAGGGTGCCTGTCAATGAGTTGAGGGTGCCACCGGTCTGTATGAGCTGGTTGCCGCGGTTTCCGCCGCCGCCGAGAATGTTGAGCATCGGGTTTACAACAGTGTTGAGCATGCATACGCAGAATCCGCATACGAATGCACCGAGCAGGTAAACATATATGGCGCTTTCGCCAAGGAACTTGAAGCTGGAGAGGTACTGGATGCATATGCCTATGAAACCTGTGGCAAGTGCGATAAGGGTTGTTTTCTTGTAGCCGACCTTGACCAGCATCTTTCCTGCGGGGATGCCCATGAACAGATAGGCGGCGAAATTCATCATATTGCCCATCATCGCTGCCCAGCTGTACTGGCCTTTCCAGATATTGCCGAACGGTGCGGCCATATTGGTTACAAATGAGATCATCGCGAAAATGAAACACATCGTGATTATCGCCACGAGTCTTCCATTTTTGTTGGTAGTAGTAGTGTCTGTCATAATATTATTGGTTATTATTGTCCATAATAGTTATTCAAAATTAACCATTTTAATCAAAAAATCAGCTAAATTTGGTTCAGTTATTGCTTTAGAGGAAAACAAAAACCCGATATCATGAAAAGATTAATCGCTACAGTAGTCATCGTGCTTGCCTGCGCACTGTCAGGCATGCCTCTCAGCGCTCAGTCAAAACTCGACAAGCTTGTCGGGAAATGGCTGATGACAACCGACATGAACGGCCAGACAATGGAGTTTACCTTTAAAGTGGAAAAGGCTGACGGCGGCGTGTTCGCAACTGTCGACATGCCTGACGCTCCGCCTCAGAAGCTGGAGATCAAAGAAGCCGACGGCAAGCTGTCCAGCGTGGTGGATATTCCTGAATATGGCGTGTACGCCGATGTCACTTATGTTATCGTCGATGATGACAACGTGAGAATCACCATAGATGCGGGCGGCTTCGTGATGGAAAATCCGCTGACAAGAATCAAAGAGTAAACAGAATCCAACCCTGATATGAAAAACTATGCTATGAACTTCATACTGGCAGCTTTGTTGCCAGTATTGCTTATGTGCGCCGGATGCCGCACTGTCGTAACCACTTCGAATCCCGTAATCTACGCAGACGTTCCCGATCCCGACATCATCAGGGTTGGGAATGACTATTATATGACAAGCACCACCATGCACCTGCTTCCCGGCGTGCCTGTGATGCACAGCACCGACCTTGTCAACTGGGAGATCGTCTCATATGTATACGACCAGCTTGAGGACAACGACAAGGCCAACCTCCTGAATGGCGAGTTCAGTTACGGCGGCGGTTCGTGGGCATCGTCCATCAAATATGCCGGCGGGGAGTACCACGTATGCTTCATCGCCAACGAACAGCACAAGAGCTATATCTATCACACCAAAGATTTGACGTCAGGTAAATGGACCAGAAGCGACTTTGACGTCGTCTTCCACGATCCTGCCCTGTTCGAAGATGAAGATGGCACAGAGTGGGTTGTCTATGGCAACGGAGCGCTTCATATCACCCAGCTTACAGACAACTTCCACGCAATCAAGCAAGACGGCATTGTCGACAGTCTGCTGCTCAACCTGCGTTCGCGTGAGTTGCAACTCCAGCCCGAGGGCAGCCACCTGTACAAGCGTAACGGATATTACTACCTGTTCGACATAGACTGGCCGCGCGGAGGCGTACGTCGCGAAATTGTCAACCGAAGCACGAACCTGATGGGTCCCTATGAGCAGAGGACTGTTCTCTACACTACCCTCAATGAAGGAAAAGGCGGCTTTTCTGCCAACGGCGTGGCACAGGGCGGCATAGTCGACACTCCGACCGGTGAGTGGTACGGCTTCCTGTTCCAGGATCACGGTCCACTGGGCCGCTGTCCGGTGCTCGTCCCTATGGAATGGGTTGATGACTGGCCTGTAATGGCAGGAGGAGAAGCAGCCGGCACTGCAACCGGAAAGACTTATGGCATGGCCAAGATGCCCGAGGTGGGTGTTATGCCCGCCGAGGTTCCGGTAAAGACAAAGACCGTCACTGTGGCCAACTGGTTCGGCAGCGATGAGTTTGACTACAACGAAAACAAGCTCGGCCTTGCCTGGCAGTGGAACCATAATCCTGTCGCCGAAGGCTGGAGTGTGACAGAGCGCCCGGGCTGGCTGCGTATCAAGCCGGTTTCCCTTGCCCCCAATATCCTCAGGGCACGTAACTCTCCGTCACAAAGGCTTCCTGGCCCTCGTTGCGACACAGAAGTCCTTCTGGATTTCAGCGGACTGCAGGCCGGCGACAGGGCAGGCATCTGCGCATTCCAGAGCAATTATGCGTCTGTGGGCATTGCCGTGGATGAGAACGGAGAGAAGCGTCTGAGTGTGATGCAGAGGATAGGTGGCGGAAACAAGCGTATGCTCGGTGCCGATGACGACGGCTCCCAGGAAATGCTGGCTCTTCCTGTCCCTGACGGCGCTTCTACCGTAGCGCTTAAAATAAGCTACATATTCGATCCTGCTGACGATAATGATACTAAGCGCGACTTCGCTACGCTTGCTTACTCGTTTGACGGCAAGAACTGGAATGACTGCGGAATAGAACTGCAGATGCGCTACACCCTTGATATTTTTATGGGATACCGCACATTCCTGTACTGCTATTCAACGCTGGCGACAGGAGGGCACGCAGACTTTGACTACTACCACGTAGACGTCAGGTAGTCTGGCCTTCCTGGGTGTCGTCTGATCCGGCGTAGCGTTTCTGATATTCCTTGGCCGATATGCCGAAGAATGACTTGAATGCCGTTGAGAATACGGAAGGGTTGTTATATCCCACAGAGTAGGCAATCTGTGATATATTCTTCTTGGCACCCTTAAGCAACTGCGCGGCCTGGTTCAGGCGGATTGCGCGGATGTATTCGCCCGGCGAGGTTCCGGTTATTTCCTTGATCTTGCGGTGGAGATGGCCTCTGCTAATGCCTATCTCGTCCGCAAGTATCTCGACGTTGAGATCGGGATCTGATATGCGCTCGTTGATTATTGCCAGTACTTTCTGCATCAAGATATCATTGTTGCTCTGAAGCTCGACAGGTGCGATCATATCTTTGGAAATCTGCATTTCCTTGATGTGGCTTGCAAGGCGGGAACGGCTCATTATGAGGTTCGTGCAGACAAGTATGAATTCCTTCTCGTTGAACGGCTTGGAAATAATCGCATCAGCACCGGTGAGCAGGCCCTGGAGCCTGATGTCTTCTTCGGGAAGGGCAGTCAAGAGCAGAATAGGCACGTGTGCCGTGTTTGAATTGCCCTTGAGCCTTTTCACAAGGGTGAGCCCGTCCATGTCGGACATCATCATTTCTGCTATCACCAGGTCGGGCACGTCGGTAATCGCCGAATTATAGCCTTCAGTGGCATCCGTGAAGGTAGAGACGTTGAAACGGGATCCAAGAAGAGTATGGAAATACCTGCAGATGTCAGGATTCCCGTCTATGGCAACTATTGAAAAATGACGGCCTGAAGCCGATGTTTTCTCATCGGTTTCAATGTCCTTGCTGGCGTTGTAGTAGAAGCTGCTGCTCCAGGTGTCGTCGAGGATGCTCTCCCTGCTTGCAATCTGATTGGCAGGAATATGCGCATTGCCGACGGGAATCCTTATCGTGAAGATCTTTCCCTCGCAATCCGTGCGGTTTGATGCTGAAATGGTGCCTTTGTGCTGGTTGACAACTTCCTTGCAACGGTATAATTCCATATTCGTGGAGGATATGTCGCCCGAGTCGTCACGCTGGAAAAGGTCAAAGATGTGAGGAATCATATCTTTTTCGAATGCCTTGCCGTCATCTTTGATGATGATTTCTGCATATTTGTCATTCTGGCGAGCCTCGACTTCAATTTTTCCTCCGGACTTTTCAGACTTTATAGAATATTCGAGCAGATTCATAAGAGTATCGTCAAATTTGCTCCTGTCTATCCACACGGGAAGTCTGTCGGTGTTATTTGTGAAAGATATGTCTATATTTCCCATCATTGCCGGGTATGTGAAGACCGTGAGCATGTTGGAGATGTATTTGATGAGGTTGATCTCTCTGAACTTCAAGTCGCTGCCGTCTTCATCTATCCTGCCCAGATCCATTGTCTTGTCGAGCAGGAATACAACTTTCTCTGCGTTCTGCTGCGCCGATTTCAGGCCCTTGGAAGTCTCTTCGTCATATTCCTTTCCGGAAAGTTTCTGCAGCGACGTCGTCATCAGGGTGAGAGGCGTCCGGATTTCGTGGGTCAGATACCTAAGGTATTCATATTTGTCCTTGTCGACAGCGTCTTGTTCGCGTTTGCGTACGTTCTCTTTGAAGAAACGCCATATCTCCCACGCTGCAAGACACAGCAACAGCAGATATATGGCACAAGCCAGCCAGGAAGCCGCCCAGTGAGGCATGAGGACCACGCTGAGTTTTTTCTCGGGTGAGACGCTTCCGTTTTCGGAAAACCTGACCAGCAGATCATGCCGGCCGCGGCTCAGGTTTTCCAAAGTGACCACGTTGGATCCGTAGGGCGTTGCAGTCCACTGTCCGCTGCCGTCGATGGAATATTC
>JAEEGG010015432.1_pt1 | contig 16026 bp, 15 predicted proteins | sample 9134161 | NCBI WGS metagenome assembly JAEEGG01 (sample SAMN16246543, study PRJNA631951) | gut metagenome | biome: gut microbiome; feature: rumen; material: CR-attached | host: Bos | place: Iran: Karaj | collected 2018-10
CTTCAATACTCGTCACAGAGTTTGGGATAGTGATAGAGGTGAGACCTGAGCAACCATAGAAAGCATACTCTCCAATACTCGTCACAGAGTTAGGAATCGTGATTGAGGTAAGACCTGAGCACCAATAGAAAGCTTGGTTTCCAATACTCGTCACAGACTCAGGAATTGTGATTGAGGTGAGACTGGAGCAATCCCGAAAAGCATAACTTCCAATACTCGTCACTCTATCTTTAATTACAATTTTCTTGATATTGTCTCTTTGAGAATACCAAGGAGCAGTTCCTTTACTATAGTCTGGCATTTCTGTTCCCGATATGGTTAATGTACCATCATCGGATAAATTCCAAGTGATATCTGCATGAATCGCATTCAACGAGAAAATGCTTAGTACAATGAGTAAAATGTATCTTTTCATAGTCTTGGGAAATAATTGTTCATGGCAGACTCCTAAAGCCATACAATCGGTTATGTCTCTCTATTTTATCTCATATAATGAAAAACGAGGGGAGTCAACAATACATAAAATTGTCTTGGGAAATAAATGTAAGTCAACGTTTTCAATATGCGAGTGTGGATGTTTTCACATCATACTGTTAATTGCTTTTGTTTTTTTCTGTTTCTTCTGTTTTAGACATTTAAAGGTTTATGAATATTTTCTGTGTGCAAAAATAAGCAAAATATCTGATTTCTCCAAAATATTAGCACGAAATTTACTGAAATATATTTCCTGATAATTTATTTTCCTGCAGATTTCAATGTATTTCTTGGTGTAATTTTCAGAAACGATATGTTTTTAACGTATTTTTCTAAAAAATATTCTTGTTATTTGGCAAAATATACTATCTTTGCACTCATCAAATAACGTATGCAAGCCTATAGGATTGATACATATTTGAAGTTCGTGTGAGGAATCCTCGCACGTTATGCTAATAACTAAACATTATTAATTTATGTCAGGTCTAATTTCAAGTATTATTTGCGGTATTTTGGCAGGCTTCATTGCTTGCAAGTTGACAAACAAAGAAGGAAAAGGTTGCCTCGTAGATCTCTTCCTCGGTATTATCGGTGGTGTTGTAGGCGGCTGGGTATTTAGTCTGCTCGGTATAGGCGTAAACTCATTGATTGGCAGTATAGTATGTGCTGTAATCGGAGCTGTCATTGTGCTCTGGGCTTGTAACAAGCTGTTCAAATAAGCAGTATGCACATTTTGTTATATTACTTCCTCGCCATCAACTTCGTTGCCTTTATCTTATTTGGCATTGACAAGTTGAAGGCGAGGAAGAATCTTTGGCGTATTCCCGAAGCCACTCTCCTACTCATTGCCGTTATTGGCGGTAGTATTGGTGCGTGGATGGGAATGTATGTTTGGCATCATAAGACCATGCACCTGAAATTCAAGTATGGGGTCCCGATTATTTTTGTGTTGCAGATTGGAATTTGGGTATATTTTAGTGTAAACTAAAAGCTTGAATTTACTATTTAGCTATTTACTAGGTACTATTTGTGTACTATTTTATTTAATTTACTATTTTTCATTGCTTGCGAGAAATAGTACATTAGCTAAATTGTAAATAAATCGTAAATAGTAAATCCGTAAATAGTAAATCTATTTGGCCCACACCACATAGTCTTCCTTTCGTGGTTTTTGTGGTTTCAAGGCATCAGGAGCGGCATATCCGAGGATGCAGTTGCCAATACCCTCGTATTCTTCGGTTATTCCAAGTTCACGAAGGATAGCCCTACCCTCTTCTGTTTCAAAGGATTCCTTTGCCCGATGAATCCAGCAAGAACCGAGTCCAAGACTATTGGCTGCAATCATCATGTTCTCCATAACGAGAGAGCCGTCATAAATGCGTGTTCCGACATCCTTACGAGCAAGTACGACAAGTACAACAGGAGCACCATAGAATGGGTCGCTATGGCCCGAAGAGGTGGTTAGGTTTCTGTCAATGACAAGCTGAAGGTTCAGACGGCTCAAACGGTCGCGCATAGCCTTTTGGGTAACAGCGATGATGATTGGCGACTGTTTGTTCATTCCTGAAGGGGCGTAGGTGCCAGCTTTAACAACTTCCTCGACAAGTTCCATAGGTACTGGTTTGTCAAGGTATTTCTTCACACTTCTACGTGAGATGATATCCTCAATGGTCTTATTCATAATAATTCTTTAATGCTTATAGATATTGGTGGCAGAAACTGCCATATAATCGGTGAAAGTAATGCGGGGGAAACGGTTATCGTAAAGCCTCTTGGAGAGTTTGAACGATTACTGATAGAGGATGAGTGCAAGCTCATTTCCGAGCTTTCTTCCATGCCTTTTTGTATGGTAGCCTTTGAAGTTACAGAGACAGACCTGCGTCCTGCAGGTGCAGAAGATACATACCAGTATCTTGAAAACGTATTGCTCCCATACATACTAGACAATCTGCATCCTAAAAGACTCATCCTTGGAGGCTATTCTCTTGGCGGTCTCTTTGCCCTATGGAGCGTGACACGTATAGATGCCTTTGATGCTGTTTTTGCCGGCTCGCCTTCTCTCTGGATGGAAGGCTGGAATGAGTATGCCGACGCACATCCATTAAAGGTGAGATATGCCTATATGAGTCTGGGAGATAAAGAAGAATGTACCCGCAAACATCCATTCTGTATTATAGGTGACAGGGTAAGACTGCAACACAAGCGTCACGAAACGCAATTGGGAGCTGACCATTGTCTCCTTGAATGGAATGAAGGCGGGCACTTCAACGAGATAGAACTACGCAAGGCAAAGGGATTTGCGTGGATACTAAAACATTTGTAATTTACTATTTAGCTATTTACTATGTACTATTTATGTACTATTTTAGATAATTGACTATTTTTTATTGCTTGCGAGAAATAGTATATCAATCCAATCGTAAATAAATTGTAAATTGTAAATTGCTAAATAGTAAATGGGAATTATCTCTCCACCTGTGTAAACTCAGGTACGCTACCCTCTGCTTTACCTTTTATAACATAGATAAGCTGCTTACTCTCCCTGCCCTGCATATCCTTGCTGTTGCATGTGAAGAGGTATTCTGTAGCGTTGTCGAGTGAACGTGTACCAACGGTTGATGGAGTTCCCAATGGCATAGGATAGTCGCCGCATGCCTTGTCGAAAATGGCTTTCTCATCAGCACTAACGGCATGTTGTGCAGAGAATGCAGGAAGTGATTGCTTCTTGCCCTTCAAAGCGCCAAGATTGATGAGGAATGTCTCAACCTCTGCTTCTGCCTTATCAACACGTGCAGCTCTTACGCCATACCATGAAGATGTGATATTAGCTCCTGGCAAAGCAGCCTTGAGTTCTGGAATACTTGTGTTACCACCGCTACCGAATGTGCAGAAAGGAACAACCACCTTACCCTTGAAGTCGTTTGACTTAACGAGACTATGGATAGGACCTGCGAATGTGCCTGCCCATATAGGATAGCCTATATAGAGTGTATCATAGTCCGCAATCTTTGCCTTCATTGGCTTGAGGTCACGAACCTTACCGTCCCTACGCTCGCCCATAAATGCACCTGCTATTGCACCCATATCACCAGAATATGGATTAACGGTCTCTATACGCTCTATATCAGCACCAGTCTTCTTCTGAATGATGTTTGCAACCTTCTCAGTAGTACCTGACTGAGAATAATAAACTACAAGTGAACGAGATTTGTTACCTGCCTGTGTCTGATTGGCTGTGCAAGCAATAAGAGCTGCCACAGCACCGAAAAACAATAATTTCTTCTTCATTTGAATATTTTCTTTAGCTATTAGTTCACACTTAATTATAATACGTTTTTACAGACAAAAGGTTTAGCAGAACAAGAAAAAAATGAAAGGTGCCACAAATGATATTGAGCACCATTATTGACACCTTTTATTGCTTAAATTACTTCTTGCGAATATATGTGTTATCCTCCTCACCATCAGCCGTTAAGGAATGTAGCGTGAGGGTGTCGCCATTTACGGAAAGAGAATAGCGAGCCTGCATCAGATAGTTCATGTCAGCCACATTCTCAAGGATCTCAAGTCCATGCCATTCCCAGTCGTGATACTCCTCATAATCGCATACCTGAACCTTGGAAAGCTTCACTATGTCATTTTCCGTTCGGAAACTGCCCTTGACCTTATGGCATATACCATCAGCATCGACAAACCTTACATCCAAGGCTTTCCTGTTGGCATACAACGTGGAAGTGACATTGCCGTTATCCCGAAACTCTATTTCCTCGTGAAAGTCTTTCTTGTTGTCCTGAGACACCCACGTACCTACAAGTGCTTCGTCGATAACTGTTTCCGGCTTTTCCTCATTATGACATGAAGTCAGGAAAAAGTCTGCAAGTACGAGTGTCAAAACAAAAGCGAGAATATATTTTATTTTTCTCATTGTTTGCAATTTTAATAATTTTCAGCCGTATCCATACATAACACCGCCGATTTCAGTTGCAAAGATACAATTTTTTCTTAAATAAAAACACTTTTACCACGAAAAATATTGGTTAAAAACTGTATATTATAGCTTTTTCTTGAGAAAAAGGCATATCTTTGCACTCAGGATGCTTTGCACACAACACTCGGGAGCAGTTTTCCAATATGCAGCAAAGCAAGATTACAAATGTCAAAAACAATATCAATATTCATACTTTCATTCCTCTGTCTCTGCACATCGGCAAGACAGAGAGTGATACTCATTACGATAGACGGTTTGCGAAACGACATACTCACAAATGTCAGCCAGCCGGCACCTTTCCTGCACGAATTGATGCTGAAATCAATATATGTGCCGAATGTAATCGGGGTGAACCCAACGATGACATATCCGGCACATACTACATTGGTAACAGGCTCTGCCCCACTCGACCACGGCATTCATTGTAACCGTCAGTTTCAGTTCAACAGGGCTGAGTCGGCATTATACAACTGGTATGCCGATAGCATCCGCACAAAGACATTATGGCAGACCGTAAAAGAGAAAGGCGGCACAACGGCTTCTGTTTTCTGGCCTGTAACGACAGGCTGCAAGTGGATAGACATCAATCTGCCAGAATACTTCCCTACAACTCGCGTCAACGTGAGCGGAATGGACTATATACGTCCGGTATGTACGCCTGCAGATATCATGGCAGAACTGGAACGTGAGGCTACAGGACATCTTTCTGACACTACCCTACGTGCCGGCTCTTTCCAATATGATGCCAAGGTGGCAAGTATGGTGAACTATCTCACAAACCGTTATAAGCCCGATTTTATGACCGTGCATCTCGTGACGACCGACTATAAGCAGCACGAGACTGGAATCTATTCTTTCGAGACTCAGCAGTCTGTAGCTGCAGCCGACCATGCAATAGGTCTCATACTTGAGAATCTTGAATATACGCATCAGAAGGACAGCGTGACAATAATCGTAACGGGCGACCATGGCTTTACGCAGGGGAAATACCGTCTGCATCCCAATGCCCTGCTCGTTAGCAATGGTCTGCTAAGCGAACAGCCTGATGGCAATTGGCAAGCATGTTTCAATTCACTTGGAGCAGCGGCATATATGTACGTAAATCCAAAGCTATCGTCTAAGCAGAAAATACGCTGCATAGAGAAGGTAAGGAAGATTCTTTCCGAACAGCCAGACTCCGTAAAGTCGCTATACAATATACTCTCGAACAAGGAGATTATCGACATAAAAGGCGACCCAACCGCTGCTCTCTGTCTTGCTCCTGTCTCTGGTGTTGGATGCAGTAATGAGCGTAAGGGAGAATTCAAAACAGACTTCAAAGGCGGTTTTCATGGCTATGTGTATCTGCCTGGAACAAAGGCGTATGATCCAACTTCGTTAATCATTTATGGGAATATAGACAGAAACCTTGTAAAGCGTTTCATCTCAGCTCCAGATACCATTCAACAGACATCAATAGCTCCGATGATTCTGAGTATTATGGAAATTGAAAATGATAACCAACAATCAAAGTAATAACTAATAAAAAATTTCATTATGAAGAAAATCCTGACAATCGTATTGGCATCATTTGCTATGATGTCATGTGCACAAAAAGCAAACAACGGTTCTGCATCAAATGAGCCTGCAGTTATCAAATGGATAGAAGACAAGCCGGGACCAAGTTTTCAGCAGCATAGGACATTCCCTACCGTTCCTGACAATCTCTGGAATGAACTCGGATTCAAGGATGGTGTTCCTTCAAGTATGAGCTGTTGCCTACTCAAGGCTGAGGGTAAGACGATATTAATCGATGCTGGTCTTGGAGCAGATTTCAGTCAGTTAATCCCTAAACTTGCAGAGGATAATATCAAGCCTGAGGATTTTAAACTTATATATATCACTCACATGCACGGCGATCACATCGGCGGTTTGCTAAAGGGGGATAAGGTTGTATTCCCAAATGCAGAGCTATATATCAACAGAGTAGAAGCAGAGGCATGGAAGGCTATGCCTGGTGACAGAAGCGCACAGGCAAAGAAGGTTTTGGAGCTATATAAAGAACACCTGCATCTGTTTGAGGCTGGCGACGTATTGCCAGGCAATGTGAAGTCAATAGCAGCATACGGCCATACTCCTGGTCACACCGTTTTCGAGAAGGATAAAATCCTCGTAATTGGCGACCTTATGCACGGAGCTGCTCTTCAGCTCAAGCATCCTGAATACAACGCATCTTTCGATATGGATCAGGACGCAGCAGCCGAGGCACGCGCAAGGATAATTAAGTACGCACGTGAGAATAACCTCACTATGTACGGAATGCACCTCCCAAGTCCGGGATATGTTAAGTGAATAGTGAATAACGAATAGATAATAATACTTAGTGAATAATACAGGCTAACGCCCTTGTGAGCCTCTTCGTTCTGGTGGCTACCTGTATTGAGTATTATTCACTATTAACTTTTCACTTAGAAGCATGAAGATAACATCTGTCGTTGAGAATACCAGTGTCGTCGGTATGCCTGTGGAGCATGGTCTGAGCCTGTATATCCAACTCGAAAACGGGCGCAGAATACTGTTTGACATGGGACAGAGACGGTTGTTTGCTGAAAATGCCGAACAACTCGGACTCAACATCGCCGATATTGACACGGCTATAGTATCGCATGGGCATTATGATCATGGTGGTGGACTTCGTGCTTTTCTCGAAATCAACGATAAGGCGAAAGTATATATCCACAAAGATGCCTTTCAACCGCATTATTCGCTTAAGGAGTTCGGATTGAAATATATCGGACTGGACACAGACCTGCAAGATAATCCACGCCTCGTAAAATGCGACTCTTTGACACGTCTCGATAGTCAGATGACTATCTTTGCCGATATAATCGGTGATTTCTGCTGTCCACAAGGAAACAACCTTTTGTTCGGACCTTCTGAAACGCAAAATGACTCTTTCACGCATGAGCAGAACCTGATTATAGAGGAGAACGGCAAAACCGTACTCTTTGCTGGATGTGCCCACAAGGGTATCATAAACATCATACGCAAGGCTGAGGATGTGATTGGCAAGTCCCCTACCCATGTCTTTGCAGGATTGCATCTTGCCAAGACTCCTATAGACGATGCTTTCATCTCCACCCTTGCACATGAATTAATGAACTACGATAATTGTACGTACTATACCATGCATTGTACTGGCACAGAGCAATATCAAAAGCTCAAAGCTATAATGGGCAATCAGATAGAATATCTTTCATGTGGAGAGGTTGCGGAGATCTAATTCTATTTTGGCATATTAATTGCTAAGTATTAATTAAAAGCCCTTTTTTACATATGCTTTTTTAGCTTTATAAATTAGCAAATAGTAAATTGGAACTTGCTTTAGCTTGATGAGCTTCAGCGAATAAATGGTAAATGGTACATTGTAAATGGTAAATTGTACATAACAAGATGATCCAACAGACAGAATTCAGACTTTCAGCAAAGCGCAGAGGATGCCACCTCGTAACGCGCGAGATACTCGACAACCTCCCAAGACCGCTTCCAAAGGTGGGCTTGCTCAATCTCTTTGTACAGCACACATCATGCGCCCTCTCCATTAACGAGAACGCAGATCCGGACGTGAGATATGACATGGAGAAGATAATGAACCATATCGTGAAGGAAAACGAGCCATATTACGACCACGTGCTTGAAGGTTCTGACGATATGCCAGCCCATGCCAAGAGTTCGCTCTTCGGCGTAAGCATCACCATACCGATTACTGACGGACATCTCAACCTCGGTACTTGGCAAGGCATATACCTCTGCGAGTTCCGCGATTATGGTGGTCCACGCAGTATCGTAGCCACGATATACGAATAAAATATATTAATAAACGCAAAGACGCAAAGGTACTAAGATAATAAAAATATAAACTTTGCGTCTCAGCGTCTTTGCGTTTGAATAGTAAATAGAAACTTGCAAAGCTTGATGAGCTTTTGCGAATAAATCGTTAAATAGTAAATAAACTTGGGATACACAAAATGGATTGGAGCATTCCTCGGATATGTCAGCGGAGGAACGCTCGGCGCATTAGCAGGATTCGCACTTGGCACTCTCTTTGATACCTTTACAAAGAGTTCTGATGCATCGTTTGAGAGCAACGCAAATCGTGCCTATGGCAATACTGCAGAGGACATCTTAAATCGCGCACGACAGTCACAGCAAGGCGACAGAAACGGATTCCTCTTCTCGCTCATGGTGCTCTCTGCCCATATCATACAGGCAGACGGTAAGATAATGCACTCGGAAATGGAACACGTGCGTAATTTCATTCGTGCCAACTTCGGTGAAATGGCTGTGGAGCAAGGCAATAACATCCTTCTCCGACTCTTCGACTACCGTAAACAGCATGGGGAGCAGTCTTGGAAACAGCAGATTGGCGAGGCTTGCCGACAGATGCGTATGGCAATGCCAGAGGAACACCGTCTTCAGCTCATAGCCTTCCTTGCCGACATAGCAAAGGCTGATGGTGTCACGGCAGAAAGCGAGATAAGGGAACTCCGCAACGTGGCATATAACCTCGGTCTCAACCCACAAGTAATCGACCAGATGTTGAGTCTTGGTGGTCAGAGCCTCGACGATGCATACAAGGTTCTCGGACTTACCAAGGACGCTACTGACGATGAGGTTCGTAAGGCATACCGCAAACTCGCTCTTCAATATCATCCTGACCGTGTGGCAACTCTCGGTGATGATGTGAAAGAAGCTGCAAAGAAGAAATTCCAGGAACTCAACGATGCCAAGGACAAAATCTATAAGGCAAGAAATCTGTAATCTTTAATATACAACAATATGACAAAACAAGACATCACGGTTCTCGCAAAAGAGAACGCTTTCGACCTGATAGGCAAAGAGTGGATGCTCGTAACGGCAGGCACTCCCGACAAATACAACACAATGACAGCCTCATGGGGCGGTATCGGCTGGCTCTGGAACAAACCAGTAGCTTTCATCTTCATCCGTCCAGAACGTTTCACGCACGATTTCATCGAGGCAAACGACCGTCTGACACTCTCCTTCTATAGCGAGGAATACCGCAAGGCTCTCCAGATATGCGGAAGTAAGTCTGGTAGGGAAATTAACAAGACCGAGGCTACAGGACTCACACCAGAGACTTTGGAGAGCGGTGCCATTACCTTCGGCGAGGCACGAATGACACTCGACTGCCGCAAACTCTTCAAATCACCAATGAAAGCCGACGATTTCATCGATAAATCACTCTTTGAGCGTTGGTATAACGACCAACCAGGTGGCGGTCTTCATGATATCTATATTGTGGAAATAGAGAATATCTATACTAAGTGAAGAACGAAGAGTAATAGAAATCAGCAGCAAGATGCTTTTAACTGACACATTTTTTTATCAAGAATTAGAGAATTAGAGAAAAATGAATTAATGCGAAAAAGAGAATTTTTGCTACTTGCGTAGCTTTTGCGAATGTCGTGATTGGCAGGAACGTAAGCGACCTATCACAAATTCTTATAAATTCAAAATAAAAATTTCTCTAATTCTCTAATTCTTGATAGAATTTAAAGACTGGGAATTGAGCTTTGCAAAAGTTGAATAACACAAAAATGCTCCGACTATCATCACGACAGAAGGAGCATTTTTTGCGTTTAACTCATTCAACCTTCAAGAGAAGGAGCTTTTCGCTTTTTGATGTTATCCAAATGAGTTAAGCATCAATCTTTTACCTAATAACTAAAACCTAAAAACTATTATTCTACTAACCCAAACAATTTCTATTCCAAAAGCGTCTTTCGGAATGCGTTCCAGAAGTTTAACCTCCTTTTTCCTTTTGACACTGCAACGTGTGAAACACCTCGCACGAAGATACTTGCTTTATCTTCTTGACTGCAAGTCAGCGCTTGTATCTGATTTCCGAGTGCAAAAGTAGTAAGTTTTTTCTGTGTACGCAAACAATTTCCACAAAAAGTGACGTTTTTGAACATTTACATGACTTGCGTCAAGTTTTTGTGTGCGCACACAAGGCAAAAACACCATGCAAAAAATATTAGAAAGTAAATTAGAAGACTTACTTTTGCCTGTTGAGAATTAATGAAAATAGGATAAAAATCAGCCACAAGTTGCTTTTAACTGATACTTACCTTGCCAGTTTAGCATTCGCAAAAAAAAGGAAGATACTAAATTCTGCGAGCGCCAAAGGTACGTCATCTAAAAGGGCGGTGCGATAGCGCCGTTATATTAGCCCATTATAATAATTATGAGCGCCGAAGGTGCGATACCTATAATAAGTGTCGCACTTGCAGCGCTCTTCGAATTATGTCAATCTATATCAACGGCTCTTACGAACCGCCCTTTTAAGTGTCGGGCTTTCAGCCCTCAGAGAAAAACAACGATTATTCATAATTACACAAAAGCGCCCCGAAGGGGTAATGAGCTAATAGCCCATGGCATCGCCATGGGGGAATTGGAGGGATAATAACGCCCTGCAAGGGCAAAAGCTCTAATCTGATTCAATGCTTTTGCCCCTACAGGGCGAAATTATCAACTTACATATACCTAGGGCGATGCCCTAGGCTATTAGCTTGTTAGCCTTGCAGGCTGCATATTTTATATATCCAGAGCTGCGTGATAAGCCTCGTAGATAGCCTTTGTGATATTCGCAGGACGAACGCAGTCGCCAACCTCACGAACGAAAGGAGCACATCTGCGAAGGGCATCAACATCAGCACGGTTAGAACGCTGACCAAGGGCGCAGATAACGGTCTTACCCGGAACAAGAACCTCGTTACCCTCCTTATCCTTGCAGACAACGCCATCGGCTGTGATCTTCTGACCTACATACTCGGTATGGGCGGTAGAGAACTCCGCAACCTTACGCATCAGGATAGGACGCTGACGGATATTACAATCAGCAGCAAGGGTGTCGCGCATCTCAACGAGCTCAACCTTCTTGCCTTCCATACCAAGGTGAATAGCACACTCACATCCGGCAAGACCACCGCCGAGCACAACAACGCTATCGCTTACCTTATCCTTATTAAGATAATAGTCGTTGACGATTATCACATTATCTGAATCAATGCCTGGGATTGGCGGAACGATAGGTGTAGAGCCGACTGCAAGGATAAGAGCATCAACACCCTCCTTCTCTACGTACTCAGGCGTAACGGTCGTGTTAAGACGAATCTCCACGCCCTCATCCTTTGCCTGACGCTCAAGAACAACACCAAGCTCATACATCTCATACTTGAAAGAGATAGCCTGTTCTGACTTCAAGATACCGCCTACCCTATCTGACTTCTCACAGAGGATAACCTTATGGCCGCGCTGAGCAGCAGTAACGGCAGCCTTGAGTCCCGCAACACCAGCACCAACAACCATCACCTTCTTGCTCTTAGGTGCAGGAACAACCTCCATACCCTCAATCTCACGACCGATAAGCGGATTAACGGCACAACGGCGTGTGAAGGTAACAGGACGCTCAGCCATACAGGTATAGCAACGCAGACACTTCACAATGCGGTCTTCCTTGCCAGCCATAACCTTCTGTGGGTGGAATGGATCTGCAAGCAACTGACGGCCCATATAAACAACGTCAGCCTTACCCTCGGCAATGATACGCTCCATCTGCTCAGGGTCGCTAAGCGCACCGATAGTAGCAACAGGCTTCTTCACGTGCTTCTTGATCTCAGCAGCAAGCCATACGTTCACACCGTGCTCATCAAACATAGGAGGCGTGGTGTTGAAGAAACCGAACTGATAAGAGCCGGCAGACACATGGATGAGGTCAACGAACTCTTCAACTGCCTGAGCAATCTTTATACCATCCTCAATGCCATAGCCGCCATCGAACAGCTCGCTACCACTAAGACGTACCTCGATAGGGAAATCAGGTCCTACGGCATTGCGAACAGAGGCAAGAACCTCACGAACAATGCGGACACGATTCTCAAGAGAGCCACCGTACTCATCAGTACGATGATTGAGATATGGAGAGAGGAACTGATGCAAAAGCCATCCGTGACCAGCATGAACCATTATCATCTCATATCCCGCACGCTTACAGAGAGCAGCCTTCTCGCCGTATGTCTTCACGATATCGGCAATCTGTTCCTTAGAAAGAGCCTTCACAGGACGACCGTCAGGACGTGTGCCGTCGCTTGGTCCCCACTGGTTAAGACTTGCCTTCTTGTTCTTGTCCGACATATAGGTACCGGCATACTGACCAGAGTGTGAAAGCTCGATGCTTGGCACAGCACCATGACGACGGATAGCATCGGCAACGAATGTGTGGGCAGCAAGACAACCAACGGTCTCAAGGTCGAGATGAAGCATGTGACTGCCATCGGTGTCAGGATGAACAACAAGTTCACTAACAGTAACGGCAGCAGCACCGCCCTTGGCACGAAGCTCATAGAAGCCTTGCGTACGAGGACCCGGACAGCAGTCGGCGGTTATGTCTGTTGCACCCATTGGTGCAGAAAAGATACGATTACGGAATGTTACCTTACCTAATGTGATAGGGCTTGTAAGATTTGGGTATTTGTTATTGTTCATAATGTAAGTTTTGTTTTTTAGGCAATACAAATTTGACGCAAAATTACAAACTTTATTTCATACATGCAAATTATTGATATATTTTTTTTGCGTATCTGATAAAAAAGAAGATGTTCAACCATTTCGGCTGAACATCCCTTTAATTAAAGAACACGAATATATTAATAGAAAAACTATTAAATCATTTCACTTTACTCTCTTTACTTTACACATTACCCTTTACTATATCGTCTGGCAGCAAGCTGCTTTTTTACTGACAATAATTACCAATCTTACCAATCTTCACCCAATAATATATGTTTTTTATGGAAAAAGATTGCGCAGATTGGTAATTATTGTCAGTTCAAGCACCAAAGGTGCGCATTAGTCAAACTCACTTAATCGTCTCCAACCAGCTATACAGATCCTGCATCATCTCGTGATGATACTTGAAGTAAGCACCACAGCCGAAACCATGACCGCCACTTGGATAAACGTGCATAGAAGCCTTTACGCCAGCCTTACGCAGAGCCATGTAGTATTCTGCTGAATTAAGAGGAGAAACGAGGAAATCGTCATCAGCAAGCATTATGATAGCTGGAGGAGTATCCTTTGTAACCTGCAAGTGATTGCTGTATTTCTTCTCAAGCTCAGGAGAGGCATTCTCACCGATAAGACAGTTGTGAGAGTCCATGTGGGTGATTGACTTATCCATTGAGATTACAGGATAGAAGAGAATCTGGAAGTTAGGACGTGTCTCTGGTGGGTTGTGCGTAGCAATGGTAGAAGCTATATGACCGCCGGCAGAAGAACCGAGGATTCCCACCTTGTTAGGGTCAATCTTCCACTCGGCTGCATGCTCACGAATCAGGCGCATAGCCTCGGTAGCATCACTCAGAGGCACCTCTGTAACGCCGTTAGGCATTCTGTAGCGAAGCACGATAGTAACGATGCCTCTGCTCATGAAATGTGTCGCCCAGTCATAGCCCTCCTGACCGAGAGAGAGGACGCGGTAGCCACCACCAGGGATTACGAGCACAGCCTTTCTATTAGTCTCGTTGCCGAAAGGCAGATACACTCTGATAGAAGGCTTGAAGTTACGAGTCTCATCGTTGTAAGGCTGTGTCTTGTCAATACCGTTACTGTTTGGCAGACCATCAGGCCAAAGGTCGATGTCGATAGGCTTTGACATCATCTGCGCCATGACTCCCATGGCAGACAGCATCATAAACAGGGATAATAAACACTTTTTCATATCTTTTTGTTTTACTAAACTAACTTTCAATAAAATTATAGCAGCAAGCTGCTTTTCTTTCGGAACAAAAATTGTTCACGATGGCCAGAAAATTTAACTCAGAAAATTTTTCTTTTTATTAATGTCTGAATTAACGTCTCGATTAACGTTCAATTAATGTGATGAAAATCAAAAAGCTTTCAGCAAAACATTAATTAGGACACAAATTAAACATTAATTAGAACATTAATTATTTCTCTTCATATCGTTGTAAAGAATATTTTTTGGAATAAATTATCTGGTCATCGTCTTAAATTTTTGTTCCCACAAACAGCACCGCAAGGTGCGTCCATTTTTAGTTCTTGAACAATTTCTGCGCGAAATCATGCAGCGACTTACGCCATACCTGCCATTCGTGGTCGCCGGGGAAGGTGTTGAACACGATGTTCAAGCCCTTTGACTTCATATCCTCCACAGCCTTCTTAGTAGATGTGATGCGGTTGTCGTCAGTACCCACGGAGATATAGAAAACATCCAATTCATCGTTGTATTTCTTAGCGTTGGAGATAAGTCCAGGCAATGCCTTCTCTGCGTCGAACGCCCCACTCTCCCTGATTCCACCGAACACGCCCGTGCTGAATACTCCGAGACTTGAGAACAGCTCCGTATGCTGCAATCCAGCGAAGAATGTCTCGCCACCACCCATTGACAATCCGGCAAGGGCACGACTCTTACGGTCTTTCTTCACTCTGAAGTTCTTCTCAACAAAAGGAATCACGCTCTTTATCAGATCCTCCTCGAAAGGCTTGATGCCCTCAACTGAATAAGAGAATGGTCTGCCAGGCACGTTGAATGTTCCGTTCACCATCACTATGATCATCTCCTTCGCCTTGCCCTCTGCTACGAGATTATCGAGGATATAGTTAGCCTTCCCCTGATTAATCCAGCCTGTCTCATCCTCACCACCGCCATGCTGAAGATACAGTACCGGGTATTCCTTCGAGCCCTCGCCATAGCTTGCCGGAGTATAGACCCACATGCCGACGTGCTTGTTCCTAACGGTAGAGAAAAGCTCTGTCTGAACCACCTTGCCATGTGCCACATCCTTACGGTCATAGAACGTGCAGTTCTTCTCAGGAATGTCAATCGCACTCGTCATTCTTCCGCAGCCGTAGTAGCTCTTGCTTGCAGGGTCGGCAACATCCAATCCGTTGATAGTGAACCAATAGTAATGGAATCCCTCAACCAGAGGTTTTGTCTTCGCAATCCATGTGCCGTCCTCCTGTTTCGTGAACTTGCAGTCAGCATCGAGGCTCACTTTCCATGTACTTGCATCGTTGGCACGAACACGCAGAAGCACGCTGTTGTCCTCAAGAATGCGAGGATAGTCGCCGTTGTTATTAGTTGTCGGAATAATATATTTCCCGTCTGCTTTGCCCTGAGCAAAAGCCGTAGCGCTAATAGCCATAGCCAAGGCAGTCAAAAAGATTGATTTCTTCATATTGTTTAGTTTGTCTATTCAGGTTTATAGGGTTATAGGTTCTCAGGTTTTCAGGTCGGAAGGATTTTGAGATGTCTAAAGGCTAATGTCTAAAGTCTTTTGTCTTTTGCCTTTCTGACCTTCTAACCTCTAACCTCCTAACCAACCTATTAAACGTGCGAGAGCCCGAAAAGTTTAACCATCCATCCTTTTTTTCATCCCTTCAGAGCCCATCTCCCTCCGATTCAGCAATCGGACTTGCAACGGACTTACAACGGAGTTGAAGCGAAGGAGAAGACCCTCTAAATCTCCCTGCGTAGG
>JAEEGG010015433.1_pt1 | contig 16026 bp, 10 predicted proteins | sample 9134161 | NCBI WGS metagenome assembly JAEEGG01 (sample SAMN16246543, study PRJNA631951) | gut metagenome | biome: gut microbiome; feature: rumen; material: CR-attached | host: Bos | place: Iran: Karaj | collected 2018-10
CTGTTATTCGCCTCATTCGAGACATCCTAGTAGATAATCATCTTGCCGATGCTACTATCGGACAGATGGCCGGACCAGAACATTTCTATGATGTGCTTCGCTCTGATATGGAAAAAGGTGCAACCAAAGAAGTGGTAATAGCAGCCGATAAAGCAATTCAGGTTTTTAATGGTAATGCTCTTGCTGTACGTATTTGCAAGACAATAGCTGTTATGCAGATACTTGATGACTTTAATCTGTCATTTGACAATATCTGCGCATTATTATATAATAATGTAGGCGGTTCTGTTGATAAGGCAAAGGTTCGTGAGATTCTGGAAGAGATTACCACAAGTGATGGATTAACCTTACAGGAGATTGATGGCAAGTATCAGTTTATGACAAACGCCATCCTTGGCATTCGCGAGGAGCGCAACAAGATTATCCCTCGTGAGAGTGAAAAGGCTGACGTTCTTCAAGAACAGCTAAAGGACATGATGTCTCCAGCTCCTTCTGTGAATGTTTACTCCAGCAAGACCATTACTGCTGGTGTAGAACTAACAGAACGTAACCGTCCTTATAGTATTTATCCTACCCAAAGTCTAAAACTTAATGTGCGGTTTGTAACTGGTGCCGGTTTTGAGGAAACGCGCCAACAGCTTCTCACTGAGAGTACCAGGAAAGAGAATGAGCGTACTCTCTATTGGCTTTGTACACTTGCAAAAGACAAAGAAGATCTGCTTCAGGAAATCGTTCGTAGCCAAACCATCCGTAACCGTCATCTGAACGAGACAAACAAAGAAATCCAAGCCTATCTTCGTGCTCAACAGGATATTGCAGACGAGAAGAAACGTGATTTGAATAAGCTTTTACGCGATGCTTGGAACAATAGCGAGATTATCTTTAAAGGCACACCGCAACAGGTGAATGCCGATACCTATAAGACTGTTGCCCTGAAACAGATTGCCGAAAAGGTCTTTGAGAAATATCCAATGGCATCAGCCAATATGAAGGGGGACTGCGTGACAAATCTGGCTAAATTTGCTGATATCACTACAATTCCTGCTTCTCTTAACCCGTTTGGCATTATTGACACCAAGAAGGGTATTATTGATCCGTCCTACTCAGCTATTAGTGAATTGAAGGACTTTATTGCCTATCGTAACGAGACTACAGGACAAGAACTGACAACTCACTTTGAGAAAGATCCATACGGATGGTCAAAGGATACGATTCGTTATCTTATTGCCCTCATGTTGAAAGCCAGCATTATCCAGATACGCGTCTCTGGTAAGAACATTACCGTATTTGGTGAATCTGCTGTTGAAGCTATGTCAACTAATAACAATTTCAGCAAGATTAGTATCTCTTTGAATACCGAAGGTGAACTAACTGTTCCTGAATTGTTAAAGGCTGCACAGAACCTGACTGCATTGTTTAACAGTGGGCGTATTGCACCAGTAAAAGACCAGATTGCACAAGAAGCTTTCAAAAAGGTAAAGTATTATTTGCCCCGATTCAATAAGCTTTTGCCAGATTTTGAATTCTTCCAGTTGGCAGGTCTCCAGTTATTTAAACAAGCAATCAACTATTCTCAGCGTATTATTGAAACTGAAGGTGGAGATGCCGCTTTCCTGTTGGGTAAAGATGCCGATTGTAACGAGGCTTTCCGTTATGCAATGGATATTCTAAAGTGCAATGACCAGTCTAAAGTACTCGATAGTCTAAAGCATGTTGCAAAGCTAACTTCAGATTCTACAAAACTGCCGAATATACCACTACTTTCTGATTTCCGCAAGCATGTTGGTGATGTAACTCAATTGCTGAATGACTACATCGCCAATCCCAATATTCATCAGATAGCTTCTGAGATTACCGATCTAAGTAACCAGGCCAACAGCTATGTGAATGAGGCATGTATCGCATTCCAAACGGAAGGTAATATTAAAATAGCAGAGAGCAGAGAGGATATTAAGAAGATGGAAGGCTTTGACAAGCTGACAGAGGCAGAGCAACAGCAAATTGTTACATTGGCTGATGGGCTTAGTCTGGAATTTGCTTCACCTACATTGGACAACCTCCGCGAGATGGTGAATAACTATACGACTCTCTATTTGCCCAATGGTGGTATTGATGCTATTCGTAGTAGAGTAACTCAGCTTGTGGCAAAACATGCTCCAGCTGTTGTCACTACACCACCAGTCACACCATCTACACCTTCAACATCTACAACAGATACACCTACAGCTCATGAGTCGGAGAAAAAACCTCGCCAAATGAAGTTGAAGCGCAGCCTGACTACTCGCGATGAAGTGCAGCAGGTTATTACCGAACTGCAAAATCATCTGGATGATGTCAGCGAAGAGCATCCCATTGAATTTAGTATTAACGAATAATCCCATACGATAAGAGATGATTTCACAAGGTGGAAAGAAAATACTGGAACGATTTGTCAGCACCGCCAAGAACCTGCTGATGGAGAATGTCACTCAGATGCTGCAACAGCATTATGGCATCTGGGCTGATGGTCACAGTATTCCAGTTGAACAATTGCCCAATCAAGATACAGACAACATCCATACGGCCCGAATGCTTCGTGAACGGTTGAAGCACCTGTTAGCAGCTTTACCTGAAGAAAAGGCTGAGAAGGAAAAGTTGGCTGTTGGTCAGCTCATATCAGAACAGGCATTTACTCAGCTAAACCGTTTCTGTGCATTGCGAATGTGTGAGGAGCGTGACCTTATCTTGGAAAGCATCCGGGGTGGCTACGATTCCGTAGGTTTCCAAAGCTATGATGCTATAGCTTCTCAGGTAGCAGCACCCAAATACGAACGCTATAAGTGGTATTTGCACAGCATCTTTGATGAACTGAGTGTTGAACTGCCTGCTGTCTTTGACAGATTTTCTCCTTATGGGTTAGTATTCCCTGACGAGAGTACACTGCTGAAATTGTTGCAGCTCATAAACGATACTCAGCTGTCTGAGTGGTACGATGAACAAGACGGAACCACTGTGAACTTCTGGACAGAAGACGAGACTTTAGGCTGGATGTTCCAAGATTATAACTCTTTGGAGGAACGTCGCCAGATGCGTGAGGAAAGCAACAAACCTCGTAATAGTCGTGAGATGGCTGTACGCAATCAGTTCTTTACACCAGAATATATCGTTCGTTTCCTTTCAGACAATTCTTTGGGGCGTATCTGGTACGAAATGACTGGTGGCAATAGTCGCATTGGTGAGGACTTATGTCAATATATGGTGCGCCGTCCTGATGAGGTCTTGGGAGAACGGCAGTTAAAAGAGCCTACAGAGATTCTCTCTCTTGATCCCACCTGTGGCTCCATGCACTTTGGCATCTATCTCTACGAGGTGTATGAATATATCTATATGGACGCTTGGGATAATCAGCCCTCATTGCTTCACAGTTTCCGCGAGATTCATACTCGTGATAGCTTCCAGCGAGAAGTCCCCAAGTTGATATTGGAGAATAACATATTTGGCTGTGAGATTGACCCACGTGCCTTGCAATTGGCAGCTCTCAGCCTATGGCTTCGTGCCCAGAAGAGCTACAGCCAAATGAATATCCCTGCTAATGAGCGTCCATTGATTAAGCGAAGCAATCTGGTGTTGGCAGAAGCAATGCCAGGCAACAGGCGTTTGCTCAATGGACTGATTGAGGAATTGCCGGCACCCATGCGCAACCTGATTAGGAAGATATGGGAGAAGATGCAGTTTGTGGGTGAAGCGGGCCTGCTCTTCAAGATGGAGAAAGAAATTGAAGAGGATATTGACTACTTGCGCCAGAACTGGGGCAAGGTGAACCAATATCGTTACGCATCTTTATTCTCGACTGATGAACAAAAGGCAAAGATTTTAGCAGAGAATGAGGCACGAAAAGTCCTCAAACAAAATAAGGAAGAGTTTTTCAATGAGATTACGGAGCGCTTGCGAGAATCCTTGCAACAGTTATCTGCAAAATTAAGTGAAGAAGAAGGCTATGAGAACGCCCTGTTCACTGAAGATGCCACTCGTGGCTTTGCTTTTATCGAGTTATGTCAAAAACGATTCGATTGTATCGTGATGAATCCACCGTTTGGCGAAGGAAGCGAAAATACAACTGATTATTTAGATGCCAATTATCCTAATTGGTGTAGAAATCTTGTTTGTGCTTTTTTTGATAGAATGCAGAATTTATTAAATGAAGGAGGCTTACTAGGTGCAATTTATGATAGGACTGTATTTATAAAAGCTTTATATGAAGAGTTCCGGAAAAGCAACATGTGTGGTTATATTAGGAATTGTGCTGACACAGGTTGGAATGTGCTTGATGCGAATGTTGAGACAACCGTTACAGTCATGTCTGGTCAGTCACAGGATATAAGCGGAACTTTTATTAATGTCCGAGATGAACTTAAAAAGGATGTGGCATTATTACATTCCATCAATGTAATTAATAAGGGAGGATATCTTTCAAATACATATGTAAGTAACTCTCTTGACTTCATGACACTTCCTAATTCTGTGATAGGATATAATTTTGACAAAAGCATCCTTAATGTCTTCAAATTACCGACTTTACAAAAAAGAGGATTTGAGGCAAAAGGTGGTCACAAGTTTCATGTTCAGTTATTTGTGAGATTATATTGGGAGGTGTCAGAATCTAATGTTTTTGAACCTGTTGCGGGGAACGGCAAATTCTATCATTTTTATGCGCCTTACAGAGATATGGCCGAATGGAAGGACAAAGGAATTAGGGTCTATGCAATGAACTTAATAAGGAATCCTGAAGCACAGAAAACAATCGGAACATATTATGGTGAAAGAGGTGATATCATAGATGCACAGATTCTAAAACCCAATATGTTCACAACCCAAGGGTATATAGGAATTCCTGCTAAAACACATGACGAGGGCTATATATGTACATCATTTGTTAATTCCATTTTATCTCAGTATTTCCTAAACTTGTATTCTGGTGGTCACAAAATGACAACCTACGTAAATCAGATACCTATGCCTCAATACAATTCTAAAGAGGAAGAGGTGGTACAGACTGTGAAAAATGCTATTCTTATTAAACGTCATTGGTTCAGTCTTGAAGAAACCAATTTGGAGTATCATGGCTTGATTGCCCAAATGGATATTGATCAAAGCATAAGCAAAGCCCTTGATAAGATGCAGGAGCAACTGAACTCGGATTATATCCGCTATCAAGAACTCGTGAGCAAGAACGATGACCTATGGATGGACTTGGCAGGCATAGAGCCAGACAGCGATTTCCGCAAGACATTGAACGACTATAAACAGCGTCGGCCCTACGAGGAACTGCTATCCATCGATGGAGCCAGCAACACGAATGTGATAGACAAGAAGGTAATGGCACAGGAAATCGTGATGGAACTGGTAGGTATGGCCTTCGGCAGATGGGATGCAGATTATGCTACAGGCAAGAAAACAATCCCAGAGTTTGGTGATGTCTTCGATGCCCTGCCTTTCATGCCAGTTGTCTCTCTACAGAACGAATCCAGCCCGAATGCTTCTGGTTCAGGATTCCCAGCCAGGGAACAAAACATTCCCAGTAAGGGAACAAATAATTCCCAAGGTGGGAATACTAACGGAGCTTACTTCTCCATTCCAGAGGATGGCATCCTTTCTATGGATGCTGACTCTCCTTTGTCGCTGACAACCCATGTCCGCGATGTGATGCGCTACATCTGGGATGAACGGGCTGACGATATAGAATATGAATTGTGCCAACTGATAGGCTGCAAGAACCTGCAGAACTATCTGGAAAGCCCTACAGGCTTCTTCGATTATCATTTCAAACGCTATACCAAAAGCCGCCGCAAGGCTCCCATTTACTGGCCATTGTCAAGTGAGGACGGAAGTTTGACCTACTGGGTGTATTACCCCAAATTGAATCAAAATACGCTGCATTCGCTCATTCTGAAGCTTCGCGACGAGAACGAACGTCTGCACTCACAGATTGCAGCCACCACCGATAAGACGCAACAAACACTATTGCGTGGCCGCCAGCAACAGGTAGAGGGCATGATGGACGAACTGAATAACATTATCAATGCCGGCTATAAGCCCAATCATGATGATGGTGTACCCGTCACTTCCTGCCCATTGGTGAAACTGATAGCTCATCGAGGCTGGAAACAGGAATGTACTGAGAATTGGGAAGACCTGCAAAAAGGTGAATACGACTGGAGTCATTTGGCCATGAGCATGTTCCCTGCCCGTGTCACCCAAAAGGCCAAGAAGGACTGGTGCCTCGCCCTGACTCATGGACTTGAACACCTCTGCGAGAACAAGCCGAAGGAGAAAAAGACTCGCAAGAAGAAGGTGGATGCAACAGAACAAATGTTAGATCTATAAGAAAACTATAACCTAATGGATATACAAGGATATATACTCGACCACTGGATGGGTAAGATGTCAGCAGAACATCCTGTATTGATGGTCTATGATAAAGAAGGTATTTATTATGACCTGTTGCCAATGCTGCAGGAAAAAGGTGTTAAGGTGATTGATACCACACAATCCCATCTTCATGCCCGACTGTCAGCTCAGCGCTATTGGTGTAATGAACTGTCACTAAACAAAGACTCCAGAATGGTTGTCTACCGCAAACTGTCTTTGCCTAACAATAAAAGGTCATGGGTAGAGGAACCATATGCAGCCTTTATGAAAGGTGGTTGCATTTTCCCCCAGGGCTCACAAGACAGGTTCGAAAATCTTTGTAGGAGTTTCTTGCCCGCCAAGCAGAAGGAGCTGGATCAACTATTTGAAGTAGGTCTGCCATCGTTCAATCTGGTGAATGCCCTCCTTGATGGTGCAGCCTATCCTGAACTCGAACACTTGACAGGAGGTAAGAGTGTTGCAGAAGTAACTATTGGTCTTTTATACTTATTACTCCGGCAGGCTTCAAAATTTTCCATTCAGAAAAATCCTGGTTCGACTCGAAGCCGTCGCCAGTCAATATTTCATCTTCGGTGGTTATCCTTACAAACTTGTCGGAATAAACCAGTTCCCTAGTCATGTCCCAGTAAAGCAACTCGGTGTTGATCTTCTCGTTACGGCTAATATTGTCGATTTCGACGTCAGATTTTATCTCCCACAATTCCTTTTCGATAAGAAATCTGGCATACGAACATCTAAGAGTTGCCGAGACTGAGCCCAAATCATCGAAAAATCTTACACTCAGTCCGTAACGGTATTCGTCGTACTTCAAGTTCTTGCCTTCGTACCTCGACATCTCCTTAGCCTTCAGCTCTATCATTATCCGGCCCGAATCGCTGTACGCCGTTTCGAAACCATATACCGAAAAAGCAGGCATATTGGAACGGGAAGTCAACAGGTTAACTTTCTCAATATCGTTTTTACATGAAACAAATATCGTACTTGCAACAATTGCAAGCACGATACCTATCTTAAAAAATATTTGCTTAAAATCTGACACTACTTGATAAACCTTGCAGTGGTTGTCTCGTTAATCCAGCAACCTACAGTTACTGTTGCACCTTCCTTCATATCAGCCCAGAAAGCATCACTAGCCTTCGGGAAATATGCCGAATAGGTTGATATAAGCTTGTTTGCTTCTTCGGTAACCGAAGGATCTACGCTCTTAGCCTTCTGGAACTGGTCAACAACAACCCAGTAAACCCATTTGTTTTCGAAAGCATCGTTACCGCAGCCCTTACCACCAGCAGCATAAACCCTACCTATCAAGAGATATGCCTTACCGTAGTTCGGGTCGACTGCCAACGCATTGCGTGCAGCCTGACGAGCCTTAGCGTAATTGTTCATGCCGGTGAAGTAAAGCAAACCAAGTTCGTAGTACATGTCGGCTTTCTTCTCATTGCTTTCCTCAAGCGAAATAGCCTCGTTGTAATACTGCTCGGCCTTGGCCGACTCATCACGCTTGAAGTAAGCCTGACCTATAGCATGGGCAGCTGCAGAACTCTTTTCGTTTTCGTACATTACAATAGCGGCACGCATATACAGGTCGGAAAGCTTGCACTCGTCGCTGTTGCCGTTTCTCAGAAGCTTTACAATCTTCTTTGCCAATTCGACATTGGTCGGGTCGGCTTCAAACTTTGGAGTGAAAACATCGATTATCGACTTGCAGTCGGCAGCACTACTATTTACAAACAATTCTTCAACTGCGGTTGCTGCATCGGAAATCTTTGCCTTCTTGTCCTCCTTGGTTTCCTTTTCCACCTGCTCTGCAAGAGCATCGGAAATAGAGGAGTAAACATTTACCATAGTCTCCTTGCTGATTTCTTCCTTGTCGTAACGATTCAGTGCTACTACCATGTACAGTTTGAGCACACCATAATTAGATGAGTTACCAGCAAGTTCGAATACTCGAGCACACATATCGTAAACGTCTGCACCGTTTTGAGGACGATACTTGTTAAGCATAATTGCCTTAGAACCAAGATAGTTTGCTTCCTGACCATACAACTTTATACGCTTGTCGTATATCATAAGCAGGGTGTCGATTGCAGCCTCGCGTGCATCACCTTCTCTTGTTGCAATTATATTTTCAAGGATTGTAGGACCTTGTATAAATACATTCTTGGTCGTCTTGCGGTCAACCTTGTCGTCGCAATTGTCGAAGCACCATTTCCAGGTGTGATATGCATCCCTATAGTTTTTCTGATTGTAGAATTCCGTATAGGTTGACATATTAATAGTGAAATCGTCAACCTCACCATCCTGAGCAAAAGCACCTGCCGACACAAACATTCCGGCAACAACCATCAATAATAAAACTCTCGCTTTCATAACCATAAAATTTAATCAATTCTACTTTTTACAAACCAACGGTCAACTAAATTGAAGTTGACACCAATTATATAATAATTTTCTTTTACCATATTGTTTTTCAAAGAACCTCTTTGTCCGATCTGCAACGTTACATTAAATACCGTTTTTGCATATCGTGGTTTTAATCCTACTCCAAAAGTAATGCCATAATCTGGAACAGAAAGTTTTCCGCCGTTCATATTTATATAAGAATTGTTAAAATACAATCCCATACGATACGACGACGACTGCCATAAATTCTTAGGAGACAGACTATTAGGAGTGTATTCTGCGCCTAAAGCTGCACCCAGGCTATTGTTGAGAGAGTCGCAAACTCCAAAAAACTTACTATTCTGCCAGTTTTGCATAGTAAAGTCGGCAGCAATCGAAAGTTTCGACTTGTAAGTATAACATAGTCCAAATCCAACAGTATGTGGCATACCTATGGTGCCTTTAATATCGCTGTCTTGATAAATAGTATCGACAACAACTGTCGATGCACTTGCCAGAGTATTGTACACCAGTGTCGATTGCTTTGCCCGAAGATCGCGGTTGTAGCCATAGTATGCACCGAGGCGCAAGTTATCTTCTCCGATATGAATATTGTACTTTAAACCGACGTCGAAAGTAACATCGGAAATCTTGAATGTCTTCTGGCAAAACGAATTGACATAGATTCCTGTAGAATCTTCAGTAAAGGCGATTGCGTTCGAATGATAAATCTTACCAAAAAGATATGAAACACCTACACCGATACTCAAATCCTTTATCGGATTAAATGCGTTGTCGAAAAATATTCTGTTGAGACCGCCATCGCCAGCATACACATAATTCTTATTGATGCCGTACGAATTGTCGGGAGAATAGATAGAATAACCGACATTGCTATATGGGGTTATCCCGAGAGCCATCTTCCACCATTTTGCACAGGCAAAGCCCACGGCTATCTGCGAAAGTTCGGCATCGGACCTAAGTTTTGAGCTACGAGGATTCGAAATTGAATATTGCCTAAGTCCGGCATCGAACCCGAAGTTGAACACAAAAGTGAGGGTATCTATTTCGCCAATGCTGGCAGGGCTCTTGTAGTTGATATCGTACATATACGGTGTAGCATATCCCACACCTCCCATCGACGAGTTGCGTGCCTGCGAGTTTGAATTCACATCGCCAATACCGTAGCGCGAATACGGCGAACCGACCTTCCCCTGCGAATAGGAGAATGCCGCAACAGACAAAGCAAAGAGGATCAGCAATAATCGTCTAAACATTATATTCCAATATTTCATTCAATCCAAAAGCCACCAAATATGGCTCCGCAAAATTATTATTTTTTATTCTTTTTTCAAAGAAAAAGCTATCGCCACCAGTAAAAATGACAAGCAAATTGTCGAACTGGCTGTCGAACGCCTTCACTGTGGCTTCCACCTCGTAGGTTATACCATTCTGAATACCAAGGGTTAAAGCCTCTGTAGTATTAGTCCCGAACAAACCTTTGGCAGACTTATCCACCTGCAATAACGGAAGTCGGCCTGTAAAATTGTGCAAAGCCCTGAATCTTGTTTTCAGTCCGGGCGAAATATTACCTCCCAGGTATTCGCCTTTGTCGGTAACAATGTCGTATGTTATTGCCGTTCCCGAATCGATAACCAGTATGTTGCGTCGCGGATAGCGTGCCACAGCACCCACTACGGCAGCCACCCTGTCGCTACCTAGCGTTTCGGGAGTGCCATACTTTATTATAATAGGTAACCTTAGGGAACTATCATATACTATCACTGGAAAAAAAGGGCGGAAGACAGCAGCTATTTCCCCGGCATCGATACTTACCGACGAAACTATACACCTCTTAATGCTTTCGGCTTGCACGCTTTTTTCGAGCGCCGGCAAAAGTTCCGCCACCTCATGGCATTTTATGCTGTTCTCAATTTTTCCATTATCAAACAGGAACATCTTGATAGAAGAATTTCCTGCGTCAACAACCAGATTATACATTAATATAAATTTGGCACAAAGATAATGCAAAATGATTTACGATTTAGCTGACGAGATGCAAAAGATAGTTTAACTTCGTTGAGGGCTTCGCCGTTCTAAGTTTCTGGGTTTCTATGGCTTCGCCGTTTCTGGGGTTTGGGGTTTCAGATTGCGGGTTAGCAGGAGACCTGTTCAATGGAAGACCAACCTATCTGTCTGCAAGACTGTCAGACTGTTAGGCTTTTAGCCTGCAAGCCCCAAAAACCGCCGTTGCCATTCAAACAAAAAAAACAGCAGCCGACCGTAGGCGACTGCCGTAATTTTTAATTTTACCATATATTATTGTGCAAAAACCGCACGAACTGGCGTTCCTACAGCACGTTGTTGACCATTAATCTTACAAACTATATCTATTACAGGATTAGTTACTATATTATAATGATAAAATAATAGATCATTCATCATACGACAATCTCCGCCACTATATAGTGAATTTGAAGGATAATTTCCAAATATAAAATATATGTCTTGATCAACGGCATTTTCGTCATATCTAAAACCAGCTCCTGGAAAGAAAATCCTATTACCATTAGGACCGACAAAAATAATTCCATTAACGGCATTACCAACTGTACATATCCATATATGAGGGCAAGTCAATAACTCACGAAATTCTTGTTCGGCTGGCATGCGCCAATTAGAACCCCAGTTGGCAGTAACAGCATCGTCCTCTGGTAATAAAACACGCAGGCTGTCGGAAAAACCATTGTAGCCGAAATAAGCAGAAGGACTGTATTTTATCAATTTGGGGTCAGCATTCGATGCTCCAGGTGCGGAATATTTATAATTTCCCCACGAGTATGTTTCTTTAGGTTCTGTTTCTCCCCATGCAAAATAATCGCCGTTATCTACCGGACTTGTTGCTCCAACATTGTTGACCGCCCATAAAGTACCATCAGAAAAGCCAAGGTCAACGTAGGCATGAGTGCCAGCATAACCTGTTATTGCCACCCACTGCGCATATACGACTATGCTTTCCTCCAATGTTATTTCCTCCATATCTGCATAAGCAGTACCATTACCATAACTATCGGTGGTCCAGCACAAAAACACATGATTATCCCATGTAAATGTATTGGCATCAAGAGTATGCGCTACACCAGCCGTGTATGTCTGCGGCGGCATATATCCATTTCCACCATTTGCAACAAAAGTTACCCTTATACCAGTGCCAGGTTGTGGATCTGGTGGTTCAACATTATTTGCCCACAGTGCATACAAAGTCAAATTATTAGAAATAGTTATTTCCTGCGTATCGGTGTATGTGGTTCCACTGCCATCGGCAGCAGTATTCCAGCAGACAAAATGACAATCGGGTTTTGAGAATGTATTGGGTCTAAGCACTTGCGGAGAACCGACAATATACTGCTGCGGTAGCATTTCGCCAGTACCACCATTTGCATCGAAAGTAACTGTTACGAATGTAAGAATCTTTTTCCACTGCGCGTACAAGGTCATGTCGGAAGTGACGGTTATTCTTTGACGGTCATCGTACGATGTGCCAGTGCCGTTCTTCATTGTGTTCCAACATTTAAAGGTATGCTCTTGGTATGAAAAAGTATTACTGGTAAGCGCACGGGGTTCTCCTTCTGTGAATATCTGCCCTGCCATTTCGCCAGTTCCACCGTTGGCATCAAAAGTAACCGTATATGTTTCCTTCTTTTTGCAACCGCTGATTGCTATAATTCCAATCAAGGAAAGAATTGCAAAGAATATAAGTAGTGTCCTTTTCATATTATCCTACGTTTTAATTATCACGGACAAAGATATTAATTTATGAGAATTTAACAAATAGTTTTTTTACAAAAAATCAACTCTCGCTTAGCGGCACACCTACCACACCAGCATAAAACATATACAACACTGTATCATTATCGGTTAAATTCTCGCCATAATGCATTTTACCGACACATTCCAAAACTGTATCACCTTGATGCAAAGTAATTTCGTTGCCATCGCAATCGACCACATGCAGTTCTCCCTTTACAACAACACCCGCATTCATCATAGGATGTGTGTGTGTCGACAGTCGCGTATGTGGCGGCACTGTTATTTTTAAAATAGTACATTGTGGAGTGCCTTCAAGATACGATGGCATCGGCTGGTTATTCCAACTTTTTGAACTTTGTAGAAGCGCCTCGCTCCTAACCTTTTTAGAAGATTCGTTTTGCATAATTATTCAATACAAATTGGAATGTAAAAATAGCAAAATTAGCGTTGAGTAGACATTTTTTGACTTTTGTTTATCACAAAATTCATTAATTCTACGATAATATCCTTTTAAAATTTAAATTACCACAACCCCACATTATAATAAATTACTGAATATCAATACATTATCAAACATGCATTTTTTTTCATTTTTTTTATTGTATGAAAAAAATTTTTTTCACTTTTACCACCGAAAACAAATGCTCAAAAACTTAACTGAAAAACAATGGCAACGACAAACAAACCGAGGGTTATCAAGGACTACGACAAACTTGACAAGGAAGTTAAAGATTTGATAAAGGCTACCTATCCACAGGGCTTTGCCGAAAAGTTGATTCAATATCCGAACAAGGACGGCATGCTTGTAAGCGCTCTTCCGTTCGAGACCGAAGACAAGATGTATCTTGTAAGAATCAACAACGAAGAAGTAAAAATTGTTTACGCTGATGCAGAAGACTTTGATGATGAAGAAGAAGACATCAAAGACAACGAATTGAATGCTGAAAAAATTGAAGGCTTAGAAGAAGAAACTTCCGACGACGACGACTTTGATGAAAAGTACGGTGAAGAAAAGACCTTCGGACCTGGCATCGAAGATGACGGAGAAGACGATGACGACGATGAAGATGAGGACGACGAGGACTATGATGACGACGATTTTGACGATGATGATTTTGACGATGATGATGATTATGTAGAACCAAAGGATAAAAAATCGAAAGCAAAAACGCCTGCACCTAAAAAGACTGCCACCACAAAAGCAAAAGAATCGACAAGCAAGAAAAAGGAAACAGCAACCAAAGAAAAGAAGTCAAGTGCAAAGGAAAAGAAAGCTGTAAAGGAAACTCCGTCGAAAGAAAAAAAGACGACAAAAAAGGCAAAGGAAACAGAGCCGAAAGCTAAGACAACAGCAAAAACCACAGCTAAGAAGACGACAAAGAAGAGTTAATTGCATTTAGGCTCAACAACTTACCAAGCAAAGTAAGATTTTTTACAAAATTTTTGAAAAAGAAATTTTCAATTAAAAAAAATCGTATCTTTGCACTCACAAAAATGGTGGATGTAGCTCAGCTGGTTAGAGTACCGGATTGTGGTTCCGAGGGTCGAGGGTTCGAATCCCTTCTTCCACCCCAAAAGGCGAAAGAAATTTCGCCTTTTTTATTTTAATTACCTGGAAAATCTTACGAATGTACCCAAAGGAAGCCTGCGTCCAGCCTTGTCGGTGAAGAACATTTCGCCGCACTGCGTATCTACATTACCGAAATGCGACCTCACAATATTGTCGGAAATCAATGCCGACAAGCCCATCGAATACAAGTTGAGTATAAAGAATGCGTCCTTGTCTTTGAGCAACTGCGATGCCAGCTCCACAATCTCATCTATCGAATCCTCGAGAATCCACTTTTCGCCTGCAGGTCCACGTCCGAATGCTGGCGGATCCATTATTATGCCGCTGTACTTGTTACCACGACGAATTTCACGTTTCACAAACTTCATTGCATCCTCTACAACCCAATGAATATCCGAAAGTTTGCTTGCCGACTGGTTTTCTGCAGCCCAATTTACAACCTGCCTTACCGAATCGACATGATAAACCTTTGCACCTGCAGCACGAGCTGCAAGACTGGCGCCTCCAGTATAAGCGAAAAGATTCAGCACATTGCATTCTGGAGACGAAATTCGCCTTACATTGTCGTATATGAAATTCCAATTGTCGGCCTGCTCCGGAAAAACGCCTATATGCTTGAAAGTGTTGAACTTCATCACAAACGAAAGGTTCATATCGCCATGCTTATAGCCAATTGTCCATTCATCGGGCACATTACGACGGGTCCAGCGACCTTTCTCTCCATTGGCATTCTGCACATCGAGCACAAAACGGGCATCGGCACTGCCCCACTCCTTCTCTGACAAAGCTTTGCCCCACACCGCCTGCGGTTCGGGACGACGAATCACATACTTGCCAAAACGCTCAAGTTTCTCAAAATTACCGCTGTCAATAAGCTCATAGTCGCTCCAAAGTCCTGCATCAACCAACTGATATTCCATAGTATGTAAATTTTTGCAAAAATAATTCGTTTCTGTGGGTTACGAAGCAATGTTCCAAGATTTTTTATAATGAAACCCCTAATGGGGTAATTGAAAAACGAATGTTTTTCTATTTATATGCATGCCCTAACAGGCATAATAAAACAACGATATTAACCATTTGTATTAAAGATGATTATATGCAAACCCATGGTTGTTCATAACCAAAATGTTGCAGATAAGCCTTAATTACAACCTCATTATAGGTTGCATATAAATAACCTCTATAAATATCATACGCCAACCCCGTAGGGGTTTCACAAAGTTGACAATCATTTTTTTCATTGATGTTCCATTGAAAAAGAATATCTTTACACCCATAATTTTTTCGCAATGACAACAATAACCAGCATAAAGAACCCGCTAATAAAGCAGATTGCAGTATATCAGGCAAAATCGAAGGAACGCAGAGCCGACAAGGTTGTGCTTATTGAAGGCAAGAAGGAAACAGAACTCGCAGTAAGTTCGAATGTAAAATTCTTAAAAATCCTATTCTGTCCCGAAATAATAAGCGAAAAAGATGCAAGGAATCTTGTCGGCAAGCAATTCGACACCGCTGAAGTTTATGAAGTAAGCGAAGAGGTTTTCTCAAAGATTTCGTACCGCGAAACCACCGGCGGACTATATATTATAGGTGAGATTGCCGACAAGAAACTGTCAGACCTTCCTGTAAACGACAATTCGCTTTTCATAATCCTCGAAGCAGTTGAAAAACCTGGAAACTTGGGCGCAATATGCCGTATTGGCGATGCTGCAAAAGTAGATGGCATCATAATCTGCGACCCGCATACCGACGTTTACAATCCTAACTCGGTAAGGTCGAGCCTCGGATGCGTATTCAGCAACAATGTTGTCAGCACCGACTTCGAGAGTTGCATAAAGTGGCTTCGAGAAAAC
>JAEEGG010015435.1_pt1 | contig 16021 bp, 11 predicted proteins | sample 9134161 | NCBI WGS metagenome assembly JAEEGG01 (sample SAMN16246543, study PRJNA631951) | gut metagenome | biome: gut microbiome; feature: rumen; material: CR-attached | host: Bos | place: Iran: Karaj | collected 2018-10
GAATACCATTGCGTAAACTCCTAAAACTGCGAGAACTCCTGCTACGAGAAAAGATACGATGAAAATAAAAGATTTGCCGTCCATTTTTTGTTCCTCCTAAGTTTGTGTGTTTTTTGATTTGGTTTAGTGTTTGTTTGTTTGATGGCTTCATTATTGCAGTGAAAAAGGCCCCGGACCATCAGCAATGCAAGGCCTTACTGATGCTTAATCAACACCCCGGAACACGAGTGTCGATTATCTTAAAAAAAGTTTGAAAAACACTTTGGAAAACAAGAACAGGCGGTAATTTATGTTCATTGATCAACATATAGGCATTTCAAGGCAAAACAAAAATCTGTCAGAGCATCTGCCCTGTCGCTGTAATAATGGCAGCCTAATGTGAGTTTTGCTTTATAGATTGAGCTCATAAGGAATATAATTAGCATGTGATGTAAGTCAGGCTTTCATCACGGGTTTGAAATACATATCGCATCAGGGGTGAGTCATATGAGTAAAAGGATCATAGCAGTATTCATGTTGGCAAGCATGCTATTTTCTCTGGCTGCATGCAACGGGTCCGGATTGCTGCCAAGCAAAGAGAGCACTTCAGAAACCACTTCGGTAACCGAGGAGCCGTCTTCTTCAGAGACTACTGAAAGCGAACAGGAACCCACTACAGAGGAAACTACTTCTTCTGAGGAAACCACCGAAGAAGAGACAACGACTCCGGAGACATCATCCGAAACGACAACCGAAGCAGCTACCCCTACACCGAAGCCTATAGGCAAAACAACTGTTACCAATGCCTACAGCAGATCATTCAAGGTCCCGATTTACGGAAAGTTCACGACCAAATACCCCAAGGTAACGATCGAGGGCGTCAGCACATCAGAGATAAACCAAGAGATCGCTAAGAAATTCAGCCCAATAGCAAAGAAAAACGACAGCGTCGTCAAATATTCGTATTACATCGGCGAGAAGTACGTTTCCATAATGATCACCGTCAATCTTGATGCAGGCATGGAAGGCGACGAATACTACGTATATAACGTTTCAAGAGAGACCGGAAAGAAACTCTCCAAGAACGAAATGCTGGAACTCCTGGGCCTTACAAGCAGTTCTTTCAACTCCAAGGTCAAGTCAAGTGTAAAGAAATGGTGGAAAACCGAAATCCTGAAGTATGACAAGAGCAAAAAGACAAAGAAGATGTACAATACCGCGATCGCAAGCAAGTCGATCAATTCTGCGGTTCCTTTCGTTAATTCAAAGGGCAAGAAGTGTTACCTGCTCCGTCATATGAAAGCGCCAGGACAGTGTGAATACACCGACCTCTACGAAAAGATCTGAATTATCTGCTTAGTTAAGACCAATAAAGCAAGCTTTTCGAGGCAAAACAAAAGGGTCTGCCCTTTCAGGCAAACCCTTTGTGGTGGGAAGAGGTGGTTCCCAACACCAAAACCCAGAACTCAATAAATTCAGGGGTTTTCGGGTTTTCAAGCCATCAAAACAAGCTCAACTTACCACGAATTTACCACAAATTTACAACATTTTTCAAAAGAGAATGAGAGCACGAAAACGTCTGGATCTTCAATCCAGACGTTTGATTTTTGCAATGCTATTAACTTTTCAAGAATTATTTCACTTTATAAATCTGAGAAGGAAATCTGTTACACCGATTATGGTAAACCCGTTCTCATCACGGGTTTCCTTGACAGGCCTGTTGATCACCAACACCTTCTGTACCGGATCTTTAAGCAATTCGAACGGTTTTATCTCTCTTGCCCGTGTACTTTCATCCGATATGTTTTCTGCGATTTGAATATAGTAGGCTCTGTTTCCCTTTATTGCGCGGAAATCGACTTCGTTTGTTTTTCTGACAGACTGTCCGTTCTTGTTCTTTTCAATAGAATCAAAAACTCCAACACTTACAGAATAGCCGTTATAGCACAGCTCATTGAACACAATGTTTTCCAGCATCTGTCCCTCATCAGGGAACGCAAAATCAAGCCTGGCATTTCTTAATCCGGTGTCAGTGAAATAATACTTTCTAAGCGCACCAATCTCTTTTTTGCCTTTTATGTCGTATCTTCTTGCTTCTGATAGGATAAAAGCATCCTTAAAGTAACTGATATAACTTTCGATCGTGTATTTATTTAAATCAGCCTGACTTCTGGATTTATATGTATTGGATATCTTTTCGGAATTTAGTAGTTCTCCCGTATACATGCTTAAAACATTGCACAATTCGTCTAACGCATCACTGCGCCGAAGATGATTATGCTCGATGATATCTGCAAAATACGTTGTTTCAAAAAGTCTTTTAAGATATTCTTTCTTGTCTTCAGAACCTTTTAAAACAGCCAAAGGCATACCTCCGAATTGCATATATTCATAAATTGCTTCCGCCTCATATCCGCCTCTGTAGTTATAGTATTCTTCGAAAGATAATGGTGAAAGATGGATGTTTGTAGCTTTGTCTCTGAATTCCGTGACTATATCGGAAGACAGCATCTTTGAATTTGAGCCGGTCACATAAAGATCAATATTCTTCTCTCGGGACAGCCCCAAAACCACTTCAACAAAAGTTACTGTATCATCGTCAGTTTTCTTCGCTGGGACATGCTTTCCGTCAGTCAGATTCGGATTCACTATAGGATAGACCTTTTGTATTTCGTCCAGGAAAATAAAGTACATGTCCTGACCAATGCATAGATTTCTAATGTGTTCGCCTAAATAGACAGGATCGCGGTACCTGACATTTTTATCGTCATCCAGTTCAAGAATGATGATATTATTCTCACTTACTCCCTGAGAAATGAGGTATTTCTTATATATCTCCTTCAGCAAAAAGGACTTTCCGCATCTTCTGATACCGGTTATTACCTTAGGGAAACCATTCTCACGTGATTCTATAAGCTGCTTTAAATATTTGTCTCTGTTGATCATGCTATTCCTCAATTCTGTAGAATTCTACACTTTTTACGAATAGATTGTACTGCGATTTTTCGTTTAATTCAATAAATCTGTAGAATTCTACACTTTTGAAGAATAACGGTTCAAAGCTTAAACCCAAATTTAAACCTATCAATATTGGACATGTCGTAACCCGGTCTTTTTACATTTGATCATCATAAAAGTTCCCAGAATAATCAGGATACATTTCAATGAAAATGCACGCCACAATAATCGATCCCCCGAGATTGTTTCTCGAGGGATCACGCCAAATTACCTATTCTACTCAACCTTAAACGATAGTATTAATCGGTGTAAGACGTATAATATTTTTTATGCTTTTTGTCTCGGTAGTATGTGAATTTATAATAATAATCAACATCATTTTCATCACCATAATAGTATTTAATCGCTTTTTCGGTTACATAAAGCTTTACCCACTTACCTTTATACCAGCCTTTTGTGCCTTTACTAGAATAAATGACGTAGGCCCTATAACCTTTTTCCTTTTTTCCCCAAACTTCGCTTTGCTTTTCCCATCCCTTCGGAATAGACGCGGGCTTCGCTGCAGGTTTCTTTGTGGGCTTTGCAGTCGGCTTCGTTGTCGGAGTAGGTGTAGCCGAAGTCTCCGACGTGGTCTCTTCTGAAGTTGTTGTTTCCTCTGAAGTCGTTGTCTCTTCGGTAGTAGTCGTTTCTTCAGTTGTTGTAGTCTCTTCTGTTGTGGTCTCTTCCGTCGTTGTCTCCGACTCAGTCGGTTCTGTAACATCAGGCTTCTTATTTAATAAGTTGCCGAAAATGTCACATGCCGTAAACGAAAAGAGTACACATGCAGCCATTGCTGCGGTTAACAATCTCTTTTTCATTTGTATCATCACCCCCAAATTAATTACTGTTACTTCTTAACCTTTACACTTCTGCCGGAATTCTTCTTCTTGAAGTACTTCTTATACTTCTTAACTTTGGACTTCTTGACCTTTACAGTCTTGACCTTGGAGCCCTTGAGCGACTTCTTTACACCGGACTTAGTCAGCTTGGTCGTGTTCCTAATGTAGATCGTCTTAAGCTTAGAGTCCTTATTAAATGCATAAGTTCCGATCTTGCTTAAAACAGTTGAAGCAATCGAGAACGACTTCAGTTTGGAACACTTAGCAAATGCACTGGAGCCTATTGTCTTAAGTACCTTTCCTCCTGAAACCTTTGTGAGATTAGAGCATCCGTAGAAAGCACTGGCATCGATAATTGCTATATTGTTTCCGATATAGACCGTCTTGATAGTCTTATCTCCATAAAAAGCTTTTGTGCCTATTCTGTTGACGTTGTATGTAAATCCGTTGATTTCTACAGTAGCAGGAATAGAAACAGATTCCCGCTTAACCGCCATTCCGATAAGAGTAACCGTACCGATACCGTCTGTATTAACATTGGTGACCTTATAATTGATATCATCGACCGTTTCTACATCGCCTATACTCGATCCAAGTTTCGGAAATGTGTAAGAAATACGGATTTTGCTCTTAGACAGCTTCTGTACCTCAGCGTTCTGTTCATTCAAAGTTGCCCATGTAGTATCGTTAAAGTAATATCCGGCATCTGCATATATGTCGATCCTGACTTGATATTGATGACTGCATTCGAACACTATGCTGCTCGAATTTATATCGGCATTTGTTGTAACATCATGCCAAATAACGGAATTGGTGATCTTACCGTATTTCGAATCAACCGGGAAATTTGCATTAAATACCGGGTTTGAACCTATTACCGGTGCAGCTATCGTGCAGGAAACTGAATTGATTACGTCTACGCTCTCTCCCTGAACTGGCGAGAAAGTATAAGTAACCTTCAGTCTTTCACCATCAAGCGTTGCTTCTGCCGTAAATTTATCGTTCAGCGTGGCGGTTGTGTTATTGGTAAAGGAATATCCAACTTTAGGAGTCAAATAAACAATAACAGTATACTTATGACCACCTTGGAATGTGCCGGTATCCGGATTACCATAGCTTTCTGTCGTTTCATCGTACCAAGCGACATCATTGCGGTAATAACCTTCATTATTTGCTTTTGAATAGTAATTAGCATCTGCCGGGAAATATGTATCGTATGAGAAATGCGACCCCAAACATACCGATGGATCAATTAAACCTAATGTGACAGAGACAGAATTGATCTTCTCCAATCCTGCTAACACAGGGAAAGTATAAACAACTCTAAGCTGGCCAGAGTAAAGTGATGTCTCTGCAGTCTGCCCATTCAGCGTTGCTGTTGTGCTATTGGTAAAGACTCCATCCTTAGCCGTCAGATAAATGTAGACCCTATACTGATGCCCAGTCTCGAACATTCCGCTATCCGGGTTCACATTGTAGTCTGATGTAATATCATACCATACAATATCATTGCGATAATTGGCTTCATTATATGCATTAGAATAGTAGTTTGCACCTGACGGGAACACTGCCGTATAGTCCGGCTTTGCACCTACCTCAGGTGCGTCCAAGGTGATGGAAACAGAAGAAATATAGTCTGGTTCGCCCTCCAGCTTTGGGAAAGTATAATCAACTCTAAGCATGCCAGCGGAAAGCGTTGTTTCTGCAGTCTGCCCGTTCAGCGTTGCTGTTGTGCTATTGGTAAAGTCTCCATCCTTAGCCGTCAGATAAATGTAGACCATATACTGATGCCCAGTCTCGAACATTCCGCTATCCGGGTTCACCCAGTTGTCTGATGTAATATCATACCATACAATATCATTGCGATAATTGCCTTCATTATATGCATAAGAATAGTAGTCTGCACCTGACGGGAACACTGCCGTATAGTCCGGCTTTGCACCTACCTCAGGTGCGTCCAAGGTGATGGAAACAGAAGAAATATAGTCTGGTTCGCCATCCAGCTTTGGGAAAGTATACTCAACTCTAAGCTGGACAGAGTAAAGTGATGTCTCTGCAGTCTGCCCATTCAGCGTAGCTGTGGTGCTATTGGTAAAGGCATATCCATCCTTAGCCGTCAGATAAATGTAGACCCTATACTGATGTCCGTTCTTAAAAACTCCGCTATCCGGGTTCACATTGTAGTCTGATGTAATATCATACCATACAATATCATTGCGGAAATAATCCTCATTATATGCATAAGAATAGTAGTTTGCACCTGACGGGAACACTGCCGTATAGTCCGGCTTTGCACCTACCTCAGGTGCGTCCAAAGTGATGGAAACAGAAGAAATATAGTTTGCCAGCTTTGGGAAAGTATAAACAACTTTAAGCATGCCAGAGGAAAGCGTTGTTTCTGCAGTCTGCCCGTTCAGCGTTGCTGTTGTGCTATTGGTAAAGTCTCCATCCTTAGCCGTCAGATAAATGCTGACCCTATACTGATGTCCGATCTCAAATGCTCCGCTATCCGGGTTCACATCGTTGTCTGATGTAATATCATACCATCCAATATTATTGCGAAAAATGCCTCCATAATTTGAATCAGAATAGTAGTCTGCACCTGACGGGAACACTGCCGTATAGTCCGGCTTTGCACCTACCGCAGGTGCGTCCAAAGTGATGGAAACAGAAGAAATATAGTCTGGTTCGCCCTCCAGCTTTGGGAAAGTATAATCAACTTTAAGCTGGCCAGAGTAAAGTGATGTCTCTGCAGTCTGCCCGTTCAGCGTTGCTGTTGTGCTATTGGTAAAGTCTCCATCCTTAGCCGTCAGATAAATGCGGACCCTATACTGATGTCCGGCCTTAAATACTCCGCTATCCGGGTTCACATATTTGTCTGATGTAATATCATACCATCCAATATCATTGCGATAACTGCCTTCATTATATGCATCAGAATAGTAGTTTGCACCTGACGGGAACACTGCCGTATAGTCCGGCTTTGCACCTACCGCAGGTGCGTCCAAAGTGATGGAAACAGATGCAATACTTGTTCCGGCATTCTTGCGCGGAACTCTATGAGTTTCTTCCTTTTCGCCCGTCTCAGGCGTTACTGTTGTTTCAGGAACATCTTCCTTTTTCGGTTCAGAAGTCGTTGCCGGTTCAGAAGGCTCTTCTTTATTTGATTCAGCGGGTTTCTTTTCTTCAGAATGAGAAGGCTCAGTTTCCGTAGTCTCGGCAGGCTTTTTGTCTTCAGTCTCCGTCGGATCTGTTTCTTTAACTGATTCAGCAGGTTTCTTTTCTTCAAGCTCTTCTGTTTCAGCAGGCTTCTTCTCTTCAGGCTCAGTCGTTTCTGTTGCCTTGCTTTCCTTGGGCTCAGGTTTTTCAGTTGCCTTCGGAGTCTTTTTCTCAGTCTCTTTGGTCTCTTCCTTCTCCGAGGCCTCTGTCGTCTGTGTCTCTTCAGGTGCGGAAGTTTCATCCGCAATGACCGATACAGGTGCCATCATCATAGATGCACACATTACGGCAGATAACAAAACCGATGTTAACTTGAGATGAAATTTCATATAGTTCTCCCCCTGCATTTTATTAGCCTGTTTTGTGCAAACAAAGAAGTCTGAAAACGGGCATAATTACCCTTTTAAATATTCACACGAAAATTTTACATTTATGGGATTGGGCTTACTATCACCCATTTGTACCATTATTTGTAAATTCAGGTCACAACAGCCGCCTGTTTCCTGTCCTGTCACTGTCACTGACAACAAGCCCGATGCTTTTTGCGCTCATGGCCAGATCAAGGCGAGATTCAAAACCTGTCTTCTCCATAATGTTCTGAATGTGTCTCTTTACGGTGTTGACCGAGATATTGAGCTTTTCGGCGATCTCTTCATTCGTCATGCTGGCAGTAAGTTCTCTTATTATCTCAAGCTCGCGCTCGGTAAGGTCTTCTCTTACTACCTTTCCGAAAGGAACGTTTGGCGCTTCTTCAGGATAGACCAATTCGCCTTTTAATGTACGGTCCATTATCTCCATCAGACCATGTTCATCATATTCCTTGTACCAGAAACTCTCGATACCGGCATCCTTAGCCTTTTGCTCCCAGCTCGTCTCGGAAGTGGATGTGGTCAGTATTATCTTGATCTCAGGATGATCGCGCTTTATCATCTCTGCTGCGGACAGGCCGTCTATGCCTTCCTGCATCATTACGTCCATTATAAGCAGATCGACTTCGTGATCTTTTACATAATCTATCGCGGACTGTGCAGTGCGAAGACCTGCCACCAATTCATAATCAACAGAGGCGCGGACATACATCTCAAAAAATCCGCGTGAAATATTCTGATCATCAACTACAACGACTCTTGCTTTACTCACGAGGCTCTTCCGCCTTCCCTAATATAATCCGCTGCATTATGCAGCCTAAACTTCTGACACATAGATATATCATATTTTATTGAGACTTTGTTTCCCATCACCCGTTTGTACCATTTTTGTACGGAAGCCTTACCGCGCCAACAAAAGATCACACAACCCTTTCTTACGTCTGAGATCGCGCCATTTTGTCCAAATGAAACCTCATTATCAACCTGAACTCCGGACAACTCTCGATTTCCATATTTCCGCCTTTGGCCTCTATATTTCTGTGAAGAGATAACAATCCGCCGCTTTCCGTGATCCTGCCTTTAGGGGGCTTGCCGTTATTCGTGATCGTGATCACCGTTTCAGTCTCATCAGAGACAATATCGACCGTAACTTTGTCGCCTTCTGCATGCTTGACCGTATTTGCAGCACACTCGGTTATTGCCTGTGACAATATCTTTTTGGCATCATCGCTGCTTGGTTCAACGCCTCTGATATCGACGCGGACACCGATGCTGTTCGCCAAAGAAACCGCCCGAGAAAGAACATCTTCCTCTCCTTTGTATGGCTCAACTGCTTCGCCTAAGAGGAACCGGTTCATCTGCATGGTTGCTGCATATACTATCTTCGGATCAGTTGTGTCCTGATGGTATATATAATGCCGGCCCATGAGAAGGACCTGGCCCAACTGGTTATGCAGCGCAGCTCTCGCATCCGCTTCCTCCTGCGCGATGAACATATCGCCCGAGAAATCAGAAACTGCTTTCATACGATCAAGGATATCCTGCAAATGCTCATTCTTCTTTTCCAGTTCTTCTATAATTGCATACCGCTCGGTGACATTCGTCGCAATGATCTGAAAATACTGCTCGTCATTAACCGTCATGTCATCCTTCTCCAGAAGCCACATTTTGTCAGAAGGAGAATGTATAAGATATTGCCCGCCCTGTTCTTTGCCCTCTTTCTTTACATAATCCCAGAACTTATTTGCATCTGTCAGAACCTTGCCGGTCAGTGATCTGCAAACCTCATTGATCTTGAGATTGGACAAACGGACAGTACCGTCTTTTCCATACACGGCAATCCCTTCCGGAAGAGCATCTATCGTCTGCTGTATGGAGTCATAAGTTATATTTCCCGACCGGTATTTCGAATCTTCAAGATCCAAAGCAATCAAAGCAATACAAGACAGCAATTCGATCAATGCATAATAACCAAAAGGCAGATTAAACAACGCCCTTTGAAACTGGGAATAATAATGTGTTGTAGTAGGTCTCAGGGCATGCCCGCAATCCATAAACACTATATTCAGAAGGATTGTAAGGATCAGATTGAGAATACAGATAATGAACTGGATCTTATTTCGCTTGTCCTTTATGGAACGGAACAGAACAAAAAACGCTCCGACAAAAAGAACAAGTGCACAAATGCATAACAGATACCATAACCACGAATCTGCGATGGAAGTCAAGCTGCTCATACCGCTTTTTCCTCCGCTTCATACCGGATAGTAAAATACAGCAATCCGTCACTTTCTTTGCATTCTACAGGCAAAACAGTTTCCGGCAATTTCTGTTCGTTCGAGGCCTCCATAGCAATGCGAACGCCATCAGGCAGGATCGAGACGGTCATTCTTGCTGCCGATTCCAGATATGTCTCTGTAACTGTCTCGAAAGTATCGTAAAGCTTGTTAACCGCATCCAGTGGAAGCGAGGAATACTCTTCACCGACTGCTGCCGCATCGATCCCGCAGCATTTGAGGAAACGGCACGTCTCTGCCAAAGCAAGAAATAATTCCCTGTTATTGGGCGGAAGATTGTCTTCAGAGAGCAAAAGGAGATTGCTCTTCCGCTTGGAATAAGCATTTAAAACGCATACTTTGCCAAGTGCTGCCGCAAAAGACTCTGCTTCAGGTTCAACATTATTAAGGATCTCTTCAACTCTCTTCTGCTTTGGATAGATAGCGGCAGTAATCCTCTCATACACCTGATTCTGAGCTTCGATATGCGCTTTCTGTTCTTTGAGCTTATTCTCAACTGCTATAAGATCGTTTTCTTCGCTCAACAGCTCATTAGCCTCTTTAAGTCTGTTTCTCTGCTCGTGAAGTTCATGCTCATTCTCGGTCCAGAAAGCATAACCGGCTCTTATCTTCATCGAACTCAGTCTTATGTCTTTGTCAGGATAAAACGGCTCTGTCTTTGCCTTTTCCAAATCTTCGGCTGTTACATTCAAAGACTTATTAGAAGTATTGACAGCATTAAGCTCTTTGTCTGTGATGAGGATCGGGAGCCTGAGCTTCTCAAAGAAGCCTTTATAATTCTCGTTATGCGGAATAAGCCTGCTTCTGATACAGAATTCAAATATCAATATCATGCTAAAGCAGTCGATCTCAGGCTTAAAATATGGCCTGACAATTGAGAAACGTTCAAAGACCAATGCATGAATAGTACATAATACGATCCACGTAACAACAGTACCTGCCAGTAAGATGATAGGCTTCTTACCGTTTTTGCCAACGATACTGAAAAGGATCAACGCTCCGCTGACCAGAGCAATTATCATCCAGGCATAGATGATATAAAAACCGATGCCCCACGAATATGTATTATTACCCATATTGAATTCCGACAATGCGACCTTGGGAACATAAACAAGGTGGTGCAGATCGTTGGTAAGTGCTAAAGCCGAGACTACGCACGCAGTCGCAATAATTATCTTCTCGACCGTCCTTCCGCTTCTTTTATTGCCCAAACCCAGATTTACAGCTGTCGCAAACAACAGCGAAGGGATCATGACAAGCGGAATATAGTAAACATACGCCATTGACCGATATACGAACATCGAAGTAATAACGACACGGTATCTGAACACACGCTGCAACAGATAAACTATCATAAAACCCGATGACGCAAGCATATATGTTCTGGTCTTGGTCGGAAGGATCCTGTCTTTTACAGTATAGGCCCATAAGACGATCAAACCGATATAGATCATAAAGTTCTCGCAGAACATCAACGTATTAACTAAAGAACTAGATGTCTTAGTGAGCAGATTCAATATACCTGCAATGATCAGGAGAAAGACAAATAAAGATGTTGTCTTGTGCTGTCTGATGATATTCACGGACACGGCTCCTTCTGATCTGGATTTCCATAATCGTATCATTACGACATACCACTGCAAAGGTTATTGGGGACACGCCTCATTTTATAACACATTTATTGTATTTTTGTCGAATTTCGGGCGAGTTTCGGATTTGACGTACAGTTTTGGCAAAGTTCCTTACGTATATATAGAGGGACATTTTTTCTGAGCTCCTTTTTCTCCCCTCTCTCCATCTCAAATTACATACCGTGAAGAACTGAGTCCAAAGCATGCGGTTAACTGCTTCTATGTAACAGGGACCGAAGATTCGCGGAATAAAATACAAGGAGGTGATTTGCTTTGAGTGCAAATCTCGCAAACATTCTCGGAATAACGAGATCAGATATCATGTTCAAGGATGAAAAGGAGATCATGGAAAGCAAACTTCCAAAGATCCACGATATCCCCATTGAACTGATAGATCCCTTCCCCAACCATCCGTTCAAGGTGCGGATGGACGATGACATGTACCAGCTCGTAGAGAGCATCAAGGAGCAGGGCCTTATCACTCCTCTCCTGCTGAGACCAAAAGAAGACGGACGATATGAGATCGTTTCCGGACACAGACGAAAGACGGCCTGCGAGATCGCAGGCCTTTCTTATGTAAAGGCTGATGTACGCGAAATGACACGTGACGAAGCTATAGTTCTTATGGTCGAAGCAAATCTTCAGCGGGCGGTGATACTGCCAAGTGAGAAAGCCTTCTCTTATAAGATGCGGCTGGAAGCGATTAAACGCATGCCCGGAAGACCGAAGAGTAATTATTCTCCATCGGAGAATAATTCTGAAGGAACATCGTCTGCTGCAATGGCTGAAGATGTCGGTGAAAGCGCAGCGACCATCTTTCGTTATATCCGTCTGACTGAGCTTATCCCTGAACTGCTCGACCTAGTAGATGAAGGAAAGATTGCTGTCCGTCCTGCCGTAGAGCTCTCATATCTCTCACGAGAAGAACAGGAATCAGTATTTAGGCAGATATCCGAAAGTAACAGCATGCCGTCTCAAGAGCAGGCCGCCAGTATGCGTGAGTTTTCCAGGAACGACGGTCTTAACGCTGACAGGATCAATGAGGTCATGCACGGAGACAAGCCCAAGCGCAAAGAAAAAGTGCATATCGACCTCGATAAGATCAGGGAAACCGCTCCCGATGTTACAAAAGACAATGCAGAAGCTTATGTTTTGCAAGCTCTGGAGTACTACGGGAAACACAGAGCTAAATCAAAGACAGCAACCAAGTGACAAACCTTTGAAGCCAGGATTCACATCGAATCCTGGCTTTTTCAGGGGTTTCAGGGGACTCTCCCCTGACAAGTTTAAGCGGATGTATATACAGACGCGATGCTTGTTAATACACGGGACAAAAATCAAAAACACTAATAGGAGAACTCAATATGGCAAACAAGAAAAACAACAGAACAGTCCAACTTCTAATCAGACTCACACCCAAAGAGTACGAGTCAATAAAAAAGAAAGCAGCCAAAACAGGATTAAGCATAAGTTCATTTGTAAGACAGTCAGTCGATAACGTGAACATCATGGAGGCTCCTCCTGCTGACTTTCCACAATTGATCTCAGAGATCAAAAGGATTGGAACAACACTCAACCAATTACTGTTCAACCTCAAGTTTAACGGCACCGTTTATCCTCATGAGCTTGAAGAATGCTCTCAAGAGCTCTTCGAAACAGTCAGGATGTTATATCGGGCGTTCAAAGCCCCGAAAGACGGTTGATCTCCTTTCAGCGTCACTCCCTCCGGTGACGCCATTACATACCCGCACGGGTAAACACAAAACAAGGAGGTCTTCACAATGAAGAACAAAACATTATCAATTTCAGAGAAATCACTTCTCACACCGGAAGAAGCAGCCGAATACTTCAACATCGGCGTCAACAAGGTACGGTCTCTTACCGATGGCAAAAACTGTCCGTATGTCTTATGGAGTGGAAACCGGCGCTTAATCAAGCGTAAACCCTTTGAAGAATACCTATACAAGCAGTATTCGATCTGACCATTTAATGGTACTAGGCACTTATTGTTAGGAATGGGAGCAAAAGCTATAATCAGCTTATGCTCTCATTCCTTTTGTGTTTTGGGAGGATAATTCAATGATCAAAACAAGATATACAAAAGGACGAGTAAGACTAAAGGAAGGAGAATATTTAAGAAAAAACGGAACCTTTGAGTACAGATGGACTGAGAACCGGGTCAGACGCTCGGTTTATGCCAGAACACTTGATGAGTTGCGAGACAAAGAGAACGCTGTTTTAAACGGCACAGCTATTGTTTCAAAAAACATCAAATCAGAAAAAGTTCCTGTTGAGCGGTTGTGCGAAGATACGAATGCAAGTGTTGATGCTACCGTCAACTCATACTTCGAGATCTGGAAAAACGTTAAAAGCGGGATCAGACAAACAACATTTGATACCTACTTAAGACTTTACAACCGTTATATCGGACCTAACATCGGTACCATATCACTCAAGGAATTAAGTTACAGTAAGGTCGTAATGTTTTACAAAAGCCTCATTGAGAATCGAGGACTGGGAATTTCAATAGTAAGCAATATCAATATAGTCCTTTCCATGATCCTCAATGTTGCTGTCAAAGACGGAGTGCTTCAGACAAATCCCTGCACAGGAGCCATAAAAGAGCTTAACCGCAAATATTCCTGTACCGTAAAAGAAGTCAAGGCTCTGACATGCGCAGAACAGGCTGCTTTTGAAGAATACTTAAGCAGACCCGGCACTTACCACTACCTCTGCCCTCTTTTTACGGTAATGCTTTACACAGGAATCAGAGTCGGTGAGTTATGTGCCCTAAGATGGGAAGACGTCGATTTCGAGAAAAATGTGATCCATATCAACCACACACTGGTATATGACGGCACATCAAGCTCAGAAATGACACTGAATCCGCCAAAGACAAAGACAAGTGAAAGATGCATTCCCATGAACGCTAAGGTCAGAGAAGCTCTCATAGAGGAGAAAAAGCACCAGGAATCATGCGGGATACGCTGCAAGGTCAGAGTCAGCGGTTACAAGGATTTCGTATTTCTTGACGGCAACGGCGATCTGTATCACCTCAAGAAGCTCAACCACAAGCTGGACAGGATTTCGATAGCGATCGACAAAGAAATCAAGAGCAAAGGCTCTGTAAATGGTCTCACAGGCTTTCCTCATGTACACAACCACATGTTAAGGCATACGTTTGCGACAAGAATGAGAGAAGCCGGAGCCGATATCAAGGCCACAGCCGACATCATGGGACACCACGAAGTAGGAATCACTCTTAATACTTATACGGACGCTTCGGAAAATTTCAAAATGAAAGAGATATCCCTGATCGAAACAGGTGGTGGAAACCTTGCAGGATGAGCTCAGACCTTACCACAAATTTACCACGAATTTACCACAATTGTCGTAAACTCGAGTGAATTTGGGTGAATTTTCGTAAAGATGTTTCAGAACGGCCACAACCCCAAAACCCTATAAAATAAGGGCTTTTCAAGGCAAAACAAAAGGGTCTGCCAAACCTGGCAAACCCTATGTGGTGGGAAGAGGTGGATTCGAACCACCGAAGTCAGTGACGACAGATTTACAGTCTGTTCCCTTTGGCCGCTCGGGAATCTTCCCATATAAGTTGTGGTTTGTGTAGTTGGTGGGCCTTCGGGGACTCGAACCCAGGACCCGCCGGTTATGAGCCGGATGCTCTGACCAACTGAGCTAAAGGCCCACGTTTACACAAGCGGTGCGTTTTTAAGCGCTTGAATAGTATATAAATATTGACCCCGTTAGTCAAGCACATTTTTACGCAAGACTAACGGGGCCCAAAAGCCTTATTTTGCTGTGATGTAACCCTTCTTCGTCAGAAGCTCGGCTGTGAGCATACCGCCGCCTGCGGCTCCTCTGAGTGTATTATGTGAGAGGCAGCAGAACTTATAGTCGAAGATGATGTCATCTCTCAAGCGGGCAACAGATACTCCCATTCCGTTCTCGAACATTGCATCGAGCTTAGGCTGGGGACGGTTGTCTTCTTCCAGATACTGGATGAAATGCTTAGGAGCTGAAGGAAGACCGAGCTTAACAGCTTCGCTCTCATAGTTGTTCCAAGCGGAGATCATCTCCTCGATGGAAGGCTTGTTCTCGAAAGATACGGAAACAGCAGCCGTATGACCTTCCTGAACTGCTACACGGTAGCACTGTGCAGAGATAAGGGGCTTCTGTGCAATCTCAATGTGATCACCTGCGAACTTACCCCAGACCTTGAGAGGCTCCTTCTCAGACTTCTCCTCTTCACCGCCGATGAACGGGATTACGTTGCCGACCATCTCAGGCCAGATGTCGAATGTCTTGCCGGCACCGGAGATTGCCTGATATGTGCAGACGTTGATCGCCTTGATGCCGTTCTTGAGGAACGGTGTGAGCGCGGGAACGTAGCTCTGGATGGAGCAGTTAGGCTTAACTGCGATGAATCCTCTTGTTGTTCCGAGTCTTTTTCTCTGAGCATCGATGAGAGCTGCATGGTCGCTGTTGATCTCAGGGATGATCATGGGGACGTCTTCTGTCCAGCGGTTTGCGGAGTTGTTTGAAACAACGGGTGTCTCAAGCTTTGCAACCTTCTCTTCGAGAGCCTTGATCTCATCCTTCTTCATGTTGACTGCGCAGAATGTGAAATCAACCTGCTTGCAGTACTCTTCTATATCTTCCGTGCTGTACAC
>JAEEGG010015442.1_pt1 | contig 16015 bp, 17 predicted proteins | sample 9134161 | NCBI WGS metagenome assembly JAEEGG01 (sample SAMN16246543, study PRJNA631951) | gut metagenome | biome: gut microbiome; feature: rumen; material: CR-attached | host: Bos | place: Iran: Karaj | collected 2018-10
ATCATGTACCTCGGTGAACCCATCGAGATCCTCACCGGTCAGGAACACTACGAAGGCTGGGACGACCCCGAAAACCCCATCTTCCTCTGCTTCACCGCGGAAGAACCCACACCCGTCACCCTCATCAAGGACTTCACGGGATACGGTGAAAGCGATGGCGGCTACTACCTCCTCGCCTGCCCCTTCAACGGCGTGGACCCCACCTCCATTGAGGGCATGATCGACGGCAACTACGACCTCTACTACTTCGACCAGGTCGGCGACACCGACGGCAACGAATGGATGAACTACAAGGCCGGTGCCTTCAACCTCACCAGAGGCATGGGCTACCTCTACGCCAAACAGACCGACGTCTCCCTCTACTTCACCGGCTTCCCGGAAGACGACGAAGTAGTCGAGGCCGCGCTGGTCTATGACGAAGACGCCGAGGAAACCTACCTCGGCTGGAACCTCCTGGGCAACCCCTACACCATCAACGCCTACATCGACAGGGCCTTCTACGTGATGAACGACGACGGCACCGACGTCGAAACCGCCACCCGCAACTACATCGAGCCCCTCGAAGGCTTCTTCGTCATAGCCGAGACTGATGGCGAAACCCTGACCTTCTCCACCGAGGCTCCCACCGGCAAGGGCGGTTCTCTCGTCATGGACGTCACACAAAACCGCGGCGGCTCCATCGACCGCGCCGTCCTCCGCTTCGGACAGGACAGCCAGCTGCCCAAGTTCATGCTCAACCAGAACCACACCAAGGTCTTCATCCCCCAGAACGGCAAGGACTTCGCCGTCGTCAGCGCCAGCGAGATGGGCGAGATGCCCGTCAGCTTCAAGGCTGAACACAACGGCTGCTACACCCTCGCCTTCAGCAAGGATGTCGACTTCGCCTACCTCCACCTCATCGACAACCTCAACGGCAACGACGTCGACCTGCTCGCCAACCCGAGCTACTCCTTCGAAGCCAAGACGACCGACTACGCCAGCCGCTTCCGCCTCGTCTTCGCCACAGGCAACAACGACGACGCCTTCGCCTTCTTCAGCAACGGCAACCTCGTCATCAGCAACGACGGTGAGGCCACCCTCCAGGTCGTCGACGTCAACGGACGCATCCTCTCCAGCGAGACCGTCTACGGCAGCTGCGAGAAACAGCTCAACGCCGCCGCCGGCGTCTACATGCTCCGCCTCGTCAACGGCAACGATGCCAAGGTCCAAAAGATTGTGGTCAAATAACCTAAACTGAATATCAAATCTAAAAAAATAAGAAAATGAAAAAGTTAGCTTTAACAATCGCAATCGCCCTCGGCATCTCTGTCGGTGCCATGGCTCAGGCAAACTATGAGTTTGGAGGCGGCCTCTTCCAACGCGGTGAGGTCTCGGAACCCACTCAGCTCGCGCAATGGTCGGAAGACCTCTACCAGCAGTGGGGGCTCAGAACGGGCGGTCTCATGAACCTGCCTCAACACAACCAGACAACCAACCAGGACGCCCCCCTCGGCAGCGGCATCGCCCTGCTCCTTGGTCTCGGCGGCGCCTACCTCGTGGCCAAACGCCGCAAGGAGGACTGATCCCTTGTCTGTAAGACTATTTCACAAAAGCAGGGGCAAGTACCCCTGCTTTTTTTCTGCTACTCATACAAGGTTGCACACCGACTTTTTACTACCTTTGCAGCCTCAAAAACGAAGGGACAACCATGATTGACCGCACCAAGGAACTCGAAACCGAAAGCATAGGCAAACTGCTGTGGATGTATGCCCTGCCGAGCATCGTCAGCCAGATTATTGCGTCCGTCTACAACATCGTCGACCGCATGTTTCTGGGGCAATGCGTGGGCGCGTTGGCTATCGCAGGCCTGGCCATCACCATGCCCATCATGAACATCGTCCATGCCTTCGGCTCGTTGGTGGGCGTCGGCTCCTCGGCGCGCATGTCGATTGTCTTGGGCAAGAAAGACGTCAACTGGGCGGAGAAAATCTTAGGCAACAGCATGATTTTGACCTTCATCCTCGGCTTCCTCTTCGTCACGGGCGGGTACGTGTTTATGGATAGGATTTTGACCATGTTCGGAGCCTCGGCAGACACCATTGCCTATGCGCGCGAGTACATGGTCATCGTGCTGCCCGGCATGTTCATGACCACCGTCACCTTCAACCTGACCGGCCTCATCCGCGCCTCGGGCTATCCCACCAAATCCATGTGGATTTTGGCCGGCGGCGCCGTTTTGAACATCATTTTAGACGCGGTCTTTATCTACGCCTTGGACTGGGGCATCGCTGGCGCGGCCTGGGCCACCACCATCTCCATGACCGTCTCGGGCATCGTGGCCGTGAGCCATTTCCTACAAAGGAGTTCCTTCATCCGTTTTCGTCGTCATGCCTGGAGACCAAAGGGTTACATCTTCCGAAACATCCTGCTCATCGGCATGAGTCCCTTCCTGATGAACGTGGCCGCTTCGGGCGTGGTGGCCCTGCTCAACCGGCAGCTCATCCGCTATGGCGGCGACTTGGCTGTGGGTGCCTACGGCATCTCCAACACTTTCGGCGCGCTCAGCGTGATGCTCATCCTCGGCGTGTGCCAGGGGATGCAACCCATTGCGGGCTACAACTATGGTGCAGGCCATCCGCACAGACTGAAGTCCGTCTACACACTGACCTTGAAAGTGAACATCTTTATCGGGTTCTTGGGTGCCTTGCTGGCTCTCACACTGCCGCAAATCCTGCTGCGTGCCTTCACCAAGGAGCAAAGCCTGATTGACATCGGCGTACATGCCATGCGCTTCATGTTAGTGATGTTCCCGCTCGTCGGCTTCACTATCACCAACTCCAACTTCTTCCAAAGCATCGACAAGCCGTGGATTGCCATCGTGACGAGCCTCTCGCGGCAGGTGCTCTTCCTCGCCCCGATGATTTACCTCGTCCCGACCCTGTTCATCAACGCGGGCGGCAATGGCTTGACGGGCGTTTGGGCCTCCATGACCATCTCCGACTTCCTTGGCGCGTTGTTGGCCTTCCTGCTGATGCTCTCGCAACGCCACGTCTTCAAAGCGCCCGAACAATGAAAGACATCCACGACGCCTCGCTCAGCCCGACCAACACCCACATCTTGGACTCCTACAAGGTGAAGACCAAAGCAGAGATGCGGGAATACCTGCAAAGGCTACGCGACTTGTGCAACGACCGCGCAGTCAACCTCCGCGACATGGAATCGATGGTGAGGGAATGGCGCTCACACAACTTCTTCTACTGGATGCACATCTTCCGCAGCCGCACCAAGGACGTGGACTTGGAGCTGCACCAATCGTGGTACCGCGAGCTGTTTTGCCGTGTGGTGGATTTCTTTTATTTCTGGTAAAACAAAACACACTGATTATGAATCGGATAGAACGCATTACCCACATGGAGAGCCTCTTCGACAAGAGCACAGAGGTCATCCACCGCTTGGAGCAAGCCCTCGAAGACTTCGCCGCCCTCAAGTCCGACATCGCCGAGCTTGATGCTTATTACACCTCCCCCCAATGGCGCAAGGACTTCGAAGCTGATGAGGCTGGTAAACTGCCCCAAGACCTCAAGCGCGGCGTGCTCAGCGAGGATGGGCTTTGGAATTTATTGGAAGATTATCGGCGGCTGAAGGAGGCAACATGCGAAAAGTAAGAGAAATAGCCGGTTACGCCCTCGGTAGCTTGATGTTCGTACTGCTCATCCCGATGCTGATGTGGCTGGCCTCGGGGCGGCCTGACCTTTGTGATGTCCCAGTTTGGAGGATGGTGGTAGCCATTGTGCTAGCTGTGCTTGGGCTGTCGCTGAGCGTGTGGAGCATCGTCTACATGCGCCACAAGGGCGACGGCAACCCCATGGATGCCTTCGGGCATGAGGTGGCGCCCCGCACGAAGCACCTGATGACGGAAGGCCCCTATCGCCTGAGCCGCAACCCCATGCTGACGGGGAGTTTCGTCTATAATGCCGGTGCCTGCGTCTGGCTCTGGACTTGGCAGGCAGTGGTGGTGTTTGTGGCGTTCGTCGTCATTATGCTGCTGCAGGTGCGCAGCGAGGAGAAGCGGCTTCGGAAGGATTTCGGCGAGGAGTATGAGGCGTATTGCCGCCGAACGGGACGGTTTTGGCCTTTCCCATTGTCGTCATCGCGGACTTGATCCGCGATCTCCTACGCTCTTGGGACGCACTTCTTGTCGTCGCTTTGCGTCATCGCGAGGAACGAAGCGATCCATTTATGATAGATTTACGATAGATTTGTTTCCAAAAAAAACATCCATTTCATTCCCAGTAACTTACCCGACAGCAAACGACAACAAACGTTTACTGTCGACTACAAACGTTTAATCAACGGCTTACTCTTGACAAGGTTTGCATCTTTGCGGCGTAATTCAAAATTAATACGGATATGGACCACAACACAGACATCACAAAAGAAGAATTCACGATGCAGATGCAAGAAAACGAGATAGTGCTCTACCAACCGAATGATGCTGTCCATTTGGAGGTGAGGATGGCAGATGAATCAGTTTGGCTGACACAATCACAAATAGCGCTATTGTTTGGCGTAGGGCAGCCTGCAATATCTAAGCATCTGAACAACATTTTCAAAAGTGGCGAGTTGGACGAAAGTTCAGTTCATTCCATTTTGGAATATACTGCCGCCGATGGGAAAAGCTATAGGACAAAATTCTACAATCTTGACGCCATACTTTCCGTTGGCTACCGTGTCAACAGCATCAATGCCACCATGTTCCGCAAATGGGCCAACAATGTGTTGAAAGACTATTTGCTCAAAGGCTATTCCGTCAACCAACGCTTTGAACGCCTGGAGCAACGCGTAAGCAAAACGGAAGAGAAAATCGACTTTTTCGTCCGCACGGCCTTGCCTCCCGTGGAGGGTATCTTCTTCGACGGACAGATCTTCGACGCCTACACTTTCGTCAGCGACCTCGTGCGCAGCGCCAAAAGCCGCATCATCCTATTCGACAACTACGTGGACGACACGGTGCTGACCCTGCTCGACAAACGCGCCAACGGAGTAAGCGCTCAGATTTACACACGCAACATCACCCAACAACTCGCCCTCGACCTTCAGCGCCACAATGCACAATACCGCCCCATCGCCATCGAGGCGTTCCAAAACGCCCACGACCGCTTCCTCTGCATCGACGACACGGTATATCACCTCGGCGCCTCGTTGAAGGACTTGGGGAAGAAATGGTTCGCTTTTAGTCGGATGGAGGTGAGCACGGAGGGGTTGAGGAGGAAAATGTGAGGAGCTTCCTCTCCCGTTTCATTCTTTTTATTACCTTTGCAGCTTTGCAACAAAACAGCATGGCAAACAAACAGAATAGATGGTCACGCGAGGAGTTGATATTGACACTCAGCGTTTATTTTCAACTCCCATTCGGACGGCTCAACCGCACCACTCCTGAGGTGAAAGAACTGGCAAAACTTATCGGCCGCACTAATAACTCAGCCGCTCTTCGTTTGGTGAATTTTGCAGCATGCGACCCATACATTATAGGATCGGGAAGGCACGGAATGGCATCAGGAACAGGTGTTTGCCAGCCCATTTGGGATGAATTCGTAGATGACAAAGAGCGTTTGTTCAACGAGGCTCAGAAAATCAAGGCTGCTTTGCTCCACAAGACTATTGAGGAGACTTTGAACATTACCGAAAAAGATTGTGAAGGCAAAGAAAAAACAGTCATAATTAAACAAAGGGTTAACCAAAATGTTTTTCGAGCTATGGTGCTATCCAATTACGAAGAAAAATGTGCCATTACTGGAATTAGCATTCCCGAACTACTTGTGGCTGGTCACATCATCCCATGGACCGACAGCACACCGCAACAAAAACTTGATCCAGAAAATGGGGTCTGTCTTTCTGCTCTCTATGATAAAGCTTTTGATAAAGGATTGATAACCATTTCCCCAGACAACTATTCCATCATTCTCTCGTCCGCTTTGTTAGAATATGAAGGTCAAGAGTATTTTGAAAAACATTTTGGAAACATCGGGGGCAAGATGATAATGATGCCAATCGAACACAAACCCAACCGGGACTATTTGGCATATCATAGAGATAGAATATTTAAAGGGAAGTGACGGCTTATAGAATTGTTATTATTAAATGAAAAAATATAGCATCAATAGTTTAACTCGTGAGGAGATTTTCGGAGGAAAATTAATTGCCCCTATGAGTCAATGGTTGAAGCGGTCAGGAGAATACCATAAAGGTTATAACTACAACGACGACATAGCAATTATTACGCATTATCTACAAAACAAAGGACAATTTGAGGAAGGTATTTACGCTGAAGAGGCAGTATCTTTATTAGAAAAGTACTATAGAGCGACACACACCGATTTAGACGCAGAGGCACCTGTCGATCTGAATGCCGCAGAGCTGCTATTCTCTGCCGTCGAACAATCACCCGTACAACAGCATTTCAAAGAAAACAATGCCTTTACTTTTATTGATTTATTTGCGGGAATAGGTGGTTTCAGAATCGCTTTAGAACAATTAGGGGGCAGATGCGTCTATGCTTCGGAGTTTGATATTGCAGCACAGAAAAGCTACGGCATGAATCATGGTGTTATTCCGTTTGGAGATATAACACTACAGAAAAACAAAGAGCTTATTCCCGAAAATGTAGATGTTTTATGTGCCGGCTTTCCTTGCCAGCCTTTCTCGATGGCTGGGTTACGTAAGGGTTTTTCCGACAGCTCAAAAGGCACTCTGTTTTTTGACCTTCAAGAAATCATAGCGACCAAACATCCTCGTATCATATTTCTAGAAAATGTACCTGGACTACTATCAATTTATAATAGAGACGAGGAGGGGAAACGCTTACCAGACAAAACAATAGACACAATACTACATATCCTCAGGGATGAACTTGGGTATAATGTTCCCAAACCCGAAATACTTAATGCCCGCAACTTCGGTGTCCCTCAAAACAGAAGTAGGGTTTTTATCGTCGGTTTTCTTGACCGCCCAGACGAAGAATACAATTACCCAACTGGCAAAGGCATACCAGAAAGACATTTTGGAGACATCAGGGAAGAAGGCATGGTGGACTCGCGGTATTACATGTCCGAAAGATATTGGCAAACACTGCTCCGTCATAAAAAAACTCAGCATAATCAAGGGCGTGGGTATGGGTATAGAACTATTGGAAATAACGATTTTGGCCATACTCTAATGGTTGGAGGAATGGGATTAGAAAGAAATTTGGTCATTGACAATGCTAATTCAAATGTGAATCTAGTAGAAGATCCTCGAGGGGAACTAAATCATGACCATATTCGCGTCTTAACGGAAAGAGAGTGCGCCAGAATGCAAGGTTTTCCTGAATACTTCGAAATATGCGTTGGTAAATCATCATCATATAAGCAATTTGGAAATTCTGTAGCAATTCCAGTAGTTAGAGAAGTTGCACGTACGCTTCTAATGCATGCCCAAATAGATTTTAATCCTCTTGAATGACATTAGATATTTACTACATTTTTAGAATGTAGTATATAATTATTCTATATAATTACATTTTCAAAATTTTTGAAATATATTTGCATATTTGAAATTTTTTAGTAATTTTGCAACGCAATTTCAAATATAAATTACATGGAAAAAACAGAAAAACGACAAAGATTTGAAAAAGTGGCCAGCAACCGCGTTCAAAAAATACTGGACACATTGCTGTTGCTTAAAAACTGTTCCAACCGGAACAATTACGAATACACCGAAGCAGATGTTGAGCAAATGTTTTCTGAGATATCTAAAACTTTAAAGGATGTGCGCGCTGCATATATTGGGGAATTGAACAAAGCAAACAAGCAAGGATTCACTTTTAAATAATAAACTTATGGGCAATTCAAGTTTAAAATGGTATTTTCCGAAAGCCGAAAATGTATCTGGACGAGGGGAAAATGAACCTCAAAAAGAATTGTTTCCAGGGGATGTTTATCAGACTTTGATTAGGGAATCTATACAAAACTCATTGGACCATCCTAATCAGAATGCATCAAAGCCTGTTCGTGTTGAGTATAAACTATATAAGTGCTCAACAGACGATTATGATTATTTGAAGGATGATTTGCGCGAACACATTCAGTCTTGTTTTAATCTTTCTCAAGCGGATAAGTTTAAAAGAATGATAGAAGTATTAAGCCTTCCAAGTTTTTATATGCTAGAGGTATCTGATAAAAATACCATCGGTATGGACTATGATTATGACACGGACAGTGGAAGGTTTAAAAAATTTGTACGTTATACTGGTGACCCAAATAAAATTGCAGGTGCTGGCGGGTCACATGGATATGGGAAAATTACATATTTCTCCGTTTCAGAAATTAATACCATCATTGTATCTTCAGAGACACTTGATAAAAAATGTACATTTGAAGGTGTGTCGAGATTGGCTACTCATCCTGCAGAACAGCCTCGTTGGTCATATTACGATACAGGTTTTCTTGATAAAGGTGATGGGGTGCCTATTCAATATAATAAAGAAACTGGTTGTGCGATAGTTCCTGATATTTTTCGTAGGCCAGAATCAGGTACAACGGTTTATATACCTTTTGTCAACATAGATGAAACCAACAAAGACGGGGTGTTCAAAATGTGCTGCGAGGCAGTTCTTCGTAATTTTTTTGCCGCAATAAACGATGGGAGGCTTGAAGTGTCTATCAATTTTTGCGATGGTGAGTTGTTCGCTGGTTCCTATCTTTTTGAATGCACTAAAGATAAAATTGAGGAAGTATTTTCCACGCGTTTCTTTAATAATCCACCATACGATAAAGCTAGAACGAGCTTCTTTGATAAGTTCAATCCTCATCCTTATTGGCTAGCATATCGAAATAATGAAGTTACGATTACTGATGAATCTAAAGAAGAGGCCGAAGAAATGTGTATGGGAAAGAAATACATTTGTTTTAGAAAGGATTTGCCAATAATTGGGAACACCTCATTATTTGTGAATGTAGATTTAGATAAAGGCAACGATTTGGTTTTATTTATGCGCTGCCCTCGCATGGTGGTAGGTGTTCAACATAACGACTCAAGTCGTGGTTATTCTGCTGTGTTTTTATGTGATGACAATAGACCTGGTAAAGGAAATGAGTTGTTGCGAAACATGGAAGATGCGGCTCACAGGACATGGAGTAAAAAACAATTAAAAATCGACAAACGTCCACAGGAGAAAATAGAACAAGCAGGTCGAATTGAAGATGAAATGAGGGGGTTTATTCATTGGTGCCTAGATGTTGTTTTTCCAACCAAACAAACAGATTCAGATGATGTTGAACTAGAGGATTTCACAGTGCCACTGATTTCAGAAAGCGAGACGTCAAATCCTTTAATAGGAAGCCTTATCAACATATTAGGGAATAATGATGAGGTTACAGGTGCACCAGCTGATATTCATGCTGGTTCATCAGTTCCTCCAAAGAAGTCTACATACATAGGAAAAGCTCAAGTATCTGTTCCAAAGAAAGTGGAAAACACAAATACGGAAACAGACATATCAGGCGGACGAAAATGGAATCAACCAGTAAAACCAAATCCGAAGCCAAAACCAAAACCAGATGGTGATGATGATTATGAAGAAACCCCCAATGGGGAAGAAAGAACAGTTCGTATGAAGTTCCCTGTGAGATACCGTATTTTCTCTGATGATGAAGGAGATGGCAAGACTTTGTATACACTAATCATTCACTCTGCCCAACAGGAAGAAAAAACATATTTAACTTTAACACCAGTTGGTGAGACGGATGATAAGAGCTGTAATGTGCATATACAATCATCCTCTATTGGAAACTGTCGCGAGAATGAAATAATAGGTGTTCCTTTAGTCGAAGGGAAGAATATCATTACGTTTAGAGTTGACAATGCTGGGGAGTATGCTTTCACTCTGCTGGCTGAACATGATGTAACTATAAAAGAATAGAAACCATGAGAATCGACAATGTTTCTTTGCCTTATCCTGTTTTGGGAATAAGCGATGATATCAGACCAACTTTGGAAGAAACTGGGTGTGCAAATCCAGACATTTCAATAATAGAGGAAGGAAACAACTTCCGTGTAATGGTAGTTCTCAAATTGGAAAATATGGATATTTTCAATTATATACAGGATGATTATGCAGAGTTCTCTATAGAGGTATCCTGCCATTCAACAATGTTCCGCAAATGTATATCATCTCCGACTCCTAAGTTTGATTTCACTGTTGCAAAAAGCTTATTAAATGGGAAAATGGACTTTGAGAGTTTTGTCATCGCTAAGAAAGATATTCGGAACTATAAAAACGAAGGACTAAACTCAGATTATGAAGGGCATATTATAAATCTGCACAAGGGTGATTTACTTGTTGCTTACAGAAAATGCTCCATCCCTTTAAATCTTGACCTTCGTAACGTTCGAAACATGAAGTCTTTTATGACCGTTCAAAAAAATAATCGTGCAATAGAACATTCTGTTACATACGATTTGGATTCGCCAAAAATTCTGATTTTATTGCCAGAAGAGATGATGATTGAATATAATAAAAAACCAGCAAACTCCTCTGAAAACGAAGAACGTAAAAGCATTTTGAAAGCTTCCTTGTTCGTTCAAGCATTAACATACGCTTTATTGAATTACCAAAAGTATAGAGATAAAGATTATATGTGGGTTAATGCGTTAAACTATCAGATGAAGGAGCCAGACATAAAAGATTTTTGTGTTGATATCATTAACAATGAATCAAATATACAAGAATCACAAAACATAGATGATTTGTTTAAACTGGCACATATGATGTTAAATCAGCCTTATTTAGGTATGCTGAAGCAAATAAGCACAACCGAAAACTATGTTGGAAATATTTTAACTGAGGAATAATTATGGAAAACAAGCAAGCAATATTTAAAGAGGACTTTTGCAACACGTTACGCCTTAATTTAAAAGCTGGTCAATCCATCTTGAATTACACACAAAAAGGTGAGAAATTTGAGTTTACAGATAAAGATGTGTGTTATTTGAACGATTTTCGCGTTAACAAAGTTAATCTGGAAAAGATGAATGACAATAATTATTCTTCTTTGGAATCTGCTATTTTGCTTTACGAGGCTTTGCCTGATTTAAATCCCCTATTAGCATCATATGCTCCGTTTTGGTTGTATATTTCCCATGTTGAATTGATAACATATATGCGAAATAGATGGCCAAATGTTTTTGTAAACAGGGATGGTACTCAGAATAGCACGGACTCTCAAATTAGCTATATTATGGATTATTGGTTTCCTAGTTTGGGAAGTTCCTCAAAAACATGGCTCCCAAACTTATGGTGGGCGGTGTATTTGACAATTGATAATAGTCGCGAGGACAAATATGCGTTAACAAAAATCTTGTTCAAGCAAGAGGACTTACGAACCCGTACGCTTGGGACATATTCCCTATTCAGACACAAACCTGCAACAGTGGCAATTCTTAGCTTTATAGAATCTCACATGGAAACTACTTTTAATCATTCATTTCAAAACAGATGCCGATATATGACTAAATATTTGAATTACTTGGGTGGTTGCAGGTTGCTTTCATATATGGATGAGGCATTTTTTACCGAGATGCTAAATAAGAAGAATGATGACATTTCAAAAGTAAATTGAACCAAAGATTATATACTAATCTAATTAAATCAATTCCCTTGTGTCCTGCCCCAAGCCACCCCATCCATCCTCTTCCCTCCGCTGATGGGAGCAACTATGACGAAAAAACCCTCATTAATGGTGAGTTGCACATTTTTTGCTATTTTTGGGACAACAAAATTTAACGCATATGAAAAATAAAGTAATTCTATTGGCTATGACATGCTTGGCAATGATCACGACCGCCTGGGGACAGGTGGAAAGCAATTCGGATAGAGATTTGGAAGCCGAACAATACATCTTCGCCATCCAAAAGGTTTGGGCCGACAACCCCATTCAGGTGGAAAAGATCGATCCAAACGCCCGAATCAGGAGTTTCGCAAAGGCTTTCTGTAGTAGATATCAGGACTATAGACCCAACGAAGCGATGATGGACTATCTCAAAAAACCCGGAGACTACTCTTGGGAAGACAAGCACTATTATTCGGAAGACCTCCCACGTAATGGCTATATCAAATGCGATATGGGTGGACAGTTCGACTACCTAACAGAGATGTGTTATTGGCGCCGTCCCAATGGGCATCAGCTGGTGGGCGTCCTGATGCAGATAGGTCACGAAGGTGAAGCATGCGATGCGCTGATTCTGTTTTACGACTTCGACCCAAAAACACAAGTGATGTCACCCGACACCACAATCCATCAAAGCGTCATGAAAATCGTGAATAACCACACAGGCTCACTTTTCTTCGAATTACCCAAAGAAGGCAAAGACATAGATGTAACGGCAGTGCGGTGGACAATGGAAGACGATTTCGTCTATGACCATTTCTTGCTGAAATGGAATGGCAACTCTTTTGACGAAGCAAAGATTGAAAAAGAGGTTGAATAACCACAAGAAAAGGGGAAAATCATTTGCCAAAGACCATTTTGAAGAAATCCACCGTCTCAGCAACCACCTGCTTGCGGCAACGCGTGATGGTGTGGTTTTCGCCCTCCACCACTTTTAGGGTGGCGTGGGAGCCGTAGGCCTCCAGGTAACGCTCGCTGCACCACATCGGGACGATGCCGTCGCGGTCGCCGTGGAGAAGAAGCACAGGGCCATGATAATCAGCCGCAGTGCCATAGATGTCGAGCTGCTGGGTGGTGACGAGGTACTCGCGCCCCAGCTTATACAATCCCCAACAGCGGATGTATTCCGGCGGGTCCTTGGGGTCGAAGGTCGCATTGAAGAACTTGCCGCCCTGACAAGCCTCCTTGATGACCGAGCCTGGGGCAATCAGCACCACACCTGACGGCACCATACTTTCGCTGGCCAAACGTCCAGCCGCCATCGAAGCGACAACACCACCTTGCGAGTGGCCCAGCAAGCCCACGCCGTTGACATACGGCAAGCTCTGCACATAGTCCCAAACGGCGCGCGCTTCGGCCAGTTCCTTCTCGATGGTCATGTACTGCTTGCGGCCTTCGCTCTTGCCATGTCCACCGAAGTCGAAGCGGATGGAGGCGATGCCGGCTTCGGCAAGACCTTTCGCGAGCTGCGGCATGGGGATATAGTCCTTGCTGGAGAAGATGCCGTGCATCAGGATCACCATCGGGCATTGGTCGGTTGTTGGATCAAATCCCTCGGGCAAAGTGACCTTATAGGCAATCTCGCCTTGAGGACCGCGGATGGAGGCTTTTTGCGCTTGACAACCTGATAGAAACACCAGGCCAAGCACTGTCAGAAGTAGATAAGTAAAGAATTGTCTCATAAACAGATAACGCCGTTTCTTGTGCTTTATTGCATTAATTTAGAGCGTCAAGGATGGAATAATCGTACATTTGCAGCATAAAGAGAAATCTTATGAAACCCAAACTCGTCATCTTCGACCTCGACGGCACGCTACTCGACACCATCGACGACCTCAAGGAGGCTGTCAACCACACCATGAGCCTGAGAGGTTTCCCGACCTTTACACGCGAAGAAGTCATGGCTATGGTCGGCCACGGTGCCCGCAACCTGATGCGAAAGGCCTTGCCCATTGGCCATAAGGACGATGAGATGGTAGATGCCGCCTACAACGACTTCAAGGCCTACTACATTACCCATATCGATGTGCACACAAAACCCTTTCCAGGGATACAAGACCTCTTGGCCAAACTGCACCAAAAAGGCATGATGCTGGCCGTCGCCTCCAACAAGTTCCAAGAAGGCACGGAGCACCTCATCAAGGAGTTCTTCCCAAAGATCCCCTTTGTGACGGTCTTGGGCGGTCGCCCCGACTTTCCCCTCAAGCCCGACCCTGAAATTGTCGGCGAGGTGCTTCGCAAGGCGGGCATCGAGAAAGAGGATGCCGTGATGATTGGCGACTCCGACACCGACATGGCGACTGCGACCAACGGCGGCATCATGGGCTTTGCCGTCGGATGGGGGTATCGCAATATGAATAAAGTTGTTGGATTGAGTGTCGCAAATTCAGCACAAGAACTACTGAAGATGCTCATTCCCTAACCAGGTCACTCCGCCACTTTCAATGGATGCCATTCCACAACGGGATCGTAAGGCTCGCCAAAAGATTCGAAGATGGCCTCACCTTCCTCGTTAGTGAGCTCTTCCTCGTCCTTGGCATAACTGTGCACCATATCGTCCAGCTCGAAATCATAACTCTGCATGTCATGGAACTCGAATTCAGGAGCGCTGTTCTTCAGTTTGAAATAACGAGCGTAGAAACAAACCGTTCCACAGCCACCGGCATCACCGACAACACCTTTGCAGAAGATCAGGTGGCGCTTGTAGTCCTTGCCTGCAACGAGGGTGAGCTTGCCTTCCACAATGGACAGCACAGCCTGATACTCCTCGTCGTCAGTGCTCAGCCACAGCTCCGGCTCGCCGTCTTCGTCGATGTCGATCAAGGCGTATTTGCTGAAATCGCCCATCTCATAGATCTCATAGTTATTAACGTACTTTTCCATGGCCTCATCGAACATTGCGAACTCGGCCTCTGGGTTGCAAGGCTTCATGCCGTCCCAACTGTAAACATGCCGTATCGCCGTCCACCAATTCATGAAATACTCGTTCACCACCAATTCATTGCCTTCTTGCGGAAGCGTGTATCCCAACTCCACATTCGAAAACGACGGGGTGAACAGGTTGGCTAAACTGGTTTCTGGCGTCAGTGTGCCCTTCGACGGGTCGTAGTCGTAGAAAGCCAAGAACGACTTCACGGCAGAAGAAGGTTGGGAGAAGGTGATGCCAAAAAGCTGATGGCCGTTGGAACGCTGCCTCAAGTTGGCCCACATGCTCTCCGCTTCGCGATCGTCACTTCCCTCGGCAAAACTCATATAGTTGTTCTCCTGATCATAGACGGAGATGTATTGCTGTTGGTCCTCAGGAAGTTGCAGATCCTTCAGCAACATTGCGACGGAGTTGGTAGGCCATTGTTTCTGGAAGGCCATGACCATGTCTTTGATTTCCGCGTTTTTCACCCCGCTGATGGGTGTGGTCTGCCACGACGCGTTCACCTCGTCAATCGTCATGATCGGCTTGTTGCTTTCCTTGCAGGAAAACAGCATCAGGCAAAACATGCCAACAATAAAGAGATTACATTTTTTCATACGTCAATAAGTTTGGTTGATGGAGCAAAAATACAAAAAATGGGCTCTCGAAATAGAAATAACGTATCTTTGTATTTGATTTCAATCCTATGACCGACCGCCTCACACCCGAACAACGCCACCGCGTGATGTCGCGCATTCACGGCAAAGGCACCAAGCCCGAGCTGAAGGTGCGGCAATGGCTGTGGCGACACGGCTACCGCTATCGCCTCAACGTGAAGAGCGTACCGGGCAAACCGGATATTGTCATGCGGCGGTATCGGACGGCAATTTTTGTGAATGGGTGTTTCTGGCATGGACATTTTGTTGAGTTTAGTGTTGAGAGTTTAGAGTTTAGAGAAGAAAGTTCCCAATGTTGTAAAATTCCGCAGACAAATAGGGAGTTTTGGGTGAACAAAATCAAAAGAAACCAGGAACGCGACCAAAAAAACTATCAGCTCTTACACGACAACGGCTGGCAGGTCATCGTGGTGTGGGAGTGCCAACTGACGCCCAAGCGCATCGAGGAGACCATGCTGCGTGTGGAGCTGCTACTCAACGAACATTTCTTGGCCTTACACCAGCCGAAGGTGGTACCCTACGATGTTCAGGAGACTCCTATTTCTATTGCAGCGGAAGAAGAGAATTACGAAAAGAGGTGAGAATTAAAATATCTTTCTATCTTTGCAGTCTTAAACCAATCAAAACGCATTAAAAATGAAGAAGTTTATTACTGCAATAGCGATGCTTTTGTTTGCCGGAATGGCTGCAATGGCTCAAGAAACCACCTACGCCAAGAGCGACTTCGTCCCTGGCGATGAAATCAT
>JAEEGG010015444.1_pt1 | contig 16014 bp, 9 predicted proteins | sample 9134161 | NCBI WGS metagenome assembly JAEEGG01 (sample SAMN16246543, study PRJNA631951) | gut metagenome | biome: gut microbiome; feature: rumen; material: CR-attached | host: Bos | place: Iran: Karaj | collected 2018-10
CAGAGGAGATACCAGTAAAAACGGAAGAATACGGAATATAGAAAGCAGCGCGTCCGTTCAACAGCCGCCTTGACAAGAGCAAATTGACAGAAAAGGGTTTCGCACTTCTTCCGGATTGGCGAGATGCTCTTGCACGGTATTTGAAAGAACTGTAAGGAGAAGAGCATGCTGGTCATTCGGCAGTTTTGGACATTTCTAAAGGACATATGGAAAGATAAGCATGTCCTGTGGGGACTTGCTAAAAATGACTTCAAAGCACGATTTGCCGCTTCCTTTCTCGGTGGCGCATGGGGGTTTATTCAACCACTCATAACGCTACTTGTTATGTGGTTCGTGTTTCAGGTTGGCTTTAGGAATCCACCTGTAAGTGGGGTTCCGTTTATTGCTTGGTTAGCTCCGGCGTATTTGATTTGGGTGTTCTTTTCCGAGACTTTGGTGAGCGGCACAAATTGTCTAGTGGAGTACAGCTATCTGGTCAAGAAAGTTAATTTCAGAGTCAGTATGCTGCCGTTGGTAAAAATCATCTCATCCATGTTTGTCCATGCAGCCTTTATACTGTTCATCTTTTTTCTAATGCTGTGTAATAAAGTCACATTCTCTGTTTACAATGTTCAAGTGCTATACTACTGGCTTTGCGCCTGCTTCCTGCTGTGTGGATTGTGCTGGCTTTTAGCCGCACTTGCTCCGTATGTTAAAGACGTTGTCAATATTGTCAGTGTTTTTGTTCAGATTGGGTTTTGGGCTACTCCGATTTTCTGGACGCCGGATAATATGAGCCCAATCGTTCAGACTGTACTGAAGATGAACCCCATGTTCTATATCTGCCGAGGTTACCGGGACGCTTTTATCGACCATGTATGGTTCTGGCAAAGGGGTTACACAAATCTTTTCTTCTGGGCTTTTGCCATCCTTTGTTTTGGGATGGGAGCGTTTCTGTTCCATAAACTTCGCCCACAGTTTGCAGATGTTTTGTGAGGTAACAATGGACGATATTGTAATCAAAGCTGAAAACCTCAGCAAGGTATACAAGCTATATGACAAAAAAAGTGACCGCGTGAAGGAAGCAATCCATCCGGGGAAAAAGCGCTACTCAAAAGATTTCTATGCGTTGAATAATATCTGCTTCGATGTGAAGCGCGGTGAGACCTTGGGTATAATCGGAACTAACGGAAGTGGGAAATCCACTTTGCTGAAGATTCTGACCGGCGTTACTGCACCGAGCGGTGGAAGTTATTATGTTAATGGCAAGGTTTCTGCGCTGTTGGAGCTTGGAGCCGGCTTCAATTCAGAGTATACCGGTCTGCAGAATATTGATCTGCAGGGAGTTATGGCGGGGTATTCGAATGAAGCCATGGTTTCTCGGAGAGAGGAGATCATCCGGTTTGCTGATATAGGCGATTATATCAATCAACCGGTTAAAAACTATTCCAGTGGTATGTTCGCACGGCTTGCCTTTGCGGTGGCAATAAGCATTGAGCCGGAGATCTTAATCATCGATGAAACGCTAAGCGTCGGTGATGTATTCTTTCAGAATAAATGTTTCAGAAAGTTTGAAGAACTCAGAAACTTGGGTACTTCGATCCTTTTTGTTTCCCATGATACGAATACGGTCAGAGAGATGTGTTCGCGGGTTCTTTGGATCGAGCATGGACAGCAGATGATGTTTGCAGACAGCAGAACAGTATGCAATGCATACTTTAATGCGCAGTATCAGCGAATCAATGAAATGAATGCACAATATGTCAAGGAACTGGAAAATGAACAGCTTGCCGCCGAGAATGATGAGATACAAGAGATTGTTGCCCCAGAGATTTCCGAGAACCCGGACAGTCTGTATTCAGAACGTGCGAGGATCCTTTCAGTCTATGTAAAAGACGAAAGGGGAGAGTTCACAAGTAATCTAGTCGCTGACAAGCAGTATAGCGTTGGGATTATTACTCAGTTTTTTGATGATATTCAAAATGTTATCATAGGATTTGTTCTCTTGAATAACCATGGTATGACATGTATTGGTGAAAATACATTCGAACAACACGATACGAGTTACGAATTCAAGCGTGACGAGATCATTGAAACGACATTTTCATTTACTATGCCTAGGATTCGCAGCGGTGAATATGAAATTTGTCCAGCCGTCGCCGAAGGGATGCAGGAAGCAAATATAAATCTTACATGGCTTCATGGCGCATCAAAAGTAACCGTTAAACGAAGTGGGTATGAACTGTCGGAGATCGGTTTGGATTATGAGGTTCGGAATCGAATCGTACATCAGGTAAAAATACTTTCGCGATAATGTTCACACGAGTTAAACAAATTCGAGTAACTTGTGACCAGAATGGTATAAGTCTTCTGCAGGGACAACCTGCACAATCAATAGATAGAGCGACAATGGGACCCTGCACACTGTATTATTGCTGGATAGAAGAATTAGGTGGGGGTAAAGTGTTTAGTATCTTCAAAAAGACAAAATCCAGTTCAAATAAAGGGGCTGGGAGCGTGGCGGAGCAAAACGAACAATTAATGTCTACTTCGCGTGTGGATGATCTGGATGACAAGATTGCGAGCTTTCGAAAAATGCTTGCAGAGCTACAGTATTTTGTTTTCTGTTTAAACAGCATCCCGACGCTCTTTCCACCGGAGTTTTCTTTGTCCGAGATTAATTCGGAAGAAGCAGATGATGACATGTTGATCAGCAGGATCATCACTGAGTATCAGAAATCTCGATTGAACTCACAAGAAAAAGACGACTCTGAGTGGGACAAGTGGACGTCTACAATTAAAGGTGATATTCACAGAGCATTGTTGGACGGTAATCTGGAAACCGTTAAGCAAATGCTGAGGCACCCGGAGAAGAATCGGTTTTTTTGGGGTTTTGACGCGATCTGCCTCAGTACGCATGATATGCCAGAGCCTCATGAGCTCGTGCTGAAAAGATTGAATGATTCTGTCGATTGGCGCGAACTCTATGCCAGATGGGTTTATGATTCCCTGGTTTCCCTATGCTCTATAACTGGCGTGATAAGATGGCGTTATCCGGAGATTGATATTAACGCTCGCGTCGATGAGTTTATTGAACCTCGCAATATCGACGAATTATTAGATGGCCTGGAACGACAGTTTGAGATTCCTCTGAGTTTTCCGAATGTATTCACACATGAACTTGGCCTCAAAAGCAATCGAGGCATAATCAGCATGAGAGCGGTTCAGTCTTTATATCAGGCTTACAGGATTTGCGAGCTGGTAGAGGGAAACAGAAACGCCAGGATACTCGAAATCGGAGCTGGCTTAGGCAGAACTGCTTATTATTGCTGGGAGATGGGATTCCATAATTATACAATCATAGATATTCCGCTTACCAATACAGCACAGGCATATTATCTTGGCCGGACATTGGGTGATAACCGCATAGTACTGGAGCATGAAGTTGCTCCAGCTTCAGAAGCAATGAGAATCCTGTCACCCGATGCGCTGGATAACTTGGCGTGTGATTACGACTTGGTTGTTAATATTGATTCTTTGACGGAAATGGATATTCAATCCAGAGAACGGTATTGGAGCTTTATCCAAGCGAGAGCTAAGTGTTTTTTCTCCGTGAACCATGAAGAGAATGCCCATATGGTTCGAGAACTGTTTCCCGCACATTTAAACAGAGAAAGAAAGATATATCCAGTACGGCGAGGATATATGGAAGAAATTGTAAAGATTCAATCGTGAAATTAAACTCAGCTACCTAGAAACGCCTGATGATATAGAATCAAGATCAAAGTATCGTTCGGAAGGGGATTGATCCATGGCCACGCAGTATAACTTTGAATACTATCATAACTGTTGCGGTCCGATTCCGTATGAAGACCGTGATGTCTGGGAAAGCCTGTTCGGGTCGATTGCTGATCATATCGTTGCTGATTTGCATCCAAAAACCGTTCTGGATGCCGGATGCGCAATGGGGTATCTAGTAGCAGCACTGAGAGACCGCGGCGTGGATGCATATGGGATAGACATTTCAGAATACGCAATTTCAAATGTGCGCGACGATATCAAGCCATTTTGCTGTATTGGATCCTTGACCGAAGCCCTACCGGAAGCCCTGCCGACGAAGTATGATCTCGTCGTTACGATAGAGGTTCTGGAGCATCTGTATGTGGAGGATGGAAAGAAGGCAATACATAATCTTTGCCAGATTACGGACAACATCCTTTTTTCGTCTTCTCCCGACGATTATCAGGAACAAACGCATGTGAATGTGCAGCAGCGGGAGTACTGGGTACGCCTTTTTGCCGAGGAAGGCTTTTACGATAATCTGAATTACCGACCAACCTATATTACTTATCATGCCATTACTTTTTGCAGAGGCATCAACTGGTTGCGTCAGACCGAGGATTATGAACGATTTGTAGGACGAGTGACTTCTTACAACAACAACAACAAAAACTATGCTGAAGGCAAAGCCAGATTCTATTTCGATATGGGCAATGGGACAAGCGAGGAAGACTGCAGAATTATTGACGTTAAGTATGGTAGAGAGATTACCGCCAGAATTATGATACCGTCTGAATGCAAGGTTATTCGCTTTGATCCCCTGGAGGGGAGTGGCTGCGCCGTGCTGGATCTCCAGGCATTTACGGATAGCCAAAGGCTGAATGTAGAGCATCACAATGGAGTGGGCTTCAATGATTCGTATTTTTTTGATAACATTGATCCACAGTTCTATTTTGAGGCCCTGCCCGCAGCTGCCCACTGGCTCGATGTCAGAGCAATCATAGTGCCGTGTTTTGACGAGCATTGGATTCGTTCAGTCGAAAGCGCAAGACAGAGCGCCAAAGAAATGAGCCAGACGAAGGAAAAACTTGAAATGACTCTCCGGGAACTCACGGGTGCCAAGGAGCAGTATGCACAGAGAGAAGCGTGGTTTCAATCGACCTTTGACGCCCATCAAGCTGATTTCTTAAAGGCGCTGGAAAAGAAGGACATCCAAATCGAAGAACAGCAGAAGGATCACCAGCGCATTCTGGAGGAAATGTCGCTTCGATCTGTTTCTCAGGAAAAGACATTTCAGCAGTTGCTGGACAGCAATGAAGATGTGTTCCGCCAAAAGCTGGCGGAAAGAGAAGCACAGTACCGCCGGGAACTGGCGGAAAAAGAGGCGCGGATCCAACAAGAGCTGGAAGAAAAAGAACGGGAGATACAGATTCAGGAATATCGTTTATCAACTGCGGCAAGTGAACTGGAGAAAAATCAAAACGAACTGAAAAGGACCTGCGCTGATTTAGCAAGGGCAAATGTGGAACTGACACACATGAGCGATGGATTGAAGCAGATCAGCACAGAACTGGCGAACTATAAAGAACATTATTCCGCTGCCATTGACCAAAGGGAAAAACTGAAGGCCAATGTGACAGAAATCTGCGCACAATTAGAAAACTATAAGGAGCATTACTCGGCAGCCATCAACCAGAGAGAAGAATTGAAGGCAAATATAACTTTGCTGGAACAGCAACTCGCAGCTGCACGGAATGATTACGCCGTGATTTCCAACGCCGCTTGTTGGAAAATAACTAAACCGCTTAGAGTTCTTCTGGATGTCCTGAAGGCACCGTTTCACAAGAAGGGGCTCCCGACCGCAGAATCGGAACATTTTACGGCTGTGGGCAACACGGAGGAACCGGCAGTGATGCCAGAGGGGCAGGCACGGGTAGCGGCTGTCATGGAAGCGGGAGACCCCCTTATAGCTACGGCGGAGGAAGTTGCGGTCGATGAGGCTGCCGCTTATTCTCAGAACCAAATGGAAGAAGGAGTGGCAGAAATTGCCGAAGCTGCACCGGCGGATGAAATTCCGAAAGAAGCATCGGCAGAGATTGTAGAAGTTGCGCAGGCGGCGGATATCGCTGTTGCTGAAGCAGAGACTCCGCCTCAGGTACAAACGGACGACGATCCTGAGCCAGCAGCGACGACGATCCCTATCACCGGAAACCCGGTGGACCGGATAGAGTGTATTCGGACGGAGGAACACGTTAAGCGGTTGAATTTGGTAACAGATTCCATCGACGCTGATTCTCTTTTGGGAGGGGTAGCTACCGCACTTATCGTGGCTACGGAATTCGCAAATCGCTTTGGGTATGAGCTCCGGATCATTACCAGAAATGCAGACGTGAATCCCGGAAACTATGAGAAGATCATGCGGATTAACGGTTTGCCCACTGCGAATCAAGTCAGCTTTTTCAGCGATTGGGCACGCTTTCAAACGGATGTCGATTTCAAGCTGGATGTGAGTCCGGATGATGTGTTCTTTGCGACGTCCTGGTGGAGCGCAACTTCAATCGAGGAAACGACGATACGCGAGCGGTTTTTCTATATCATTCAGGAGGTAGAAACCTTCTTTTATAACTTTGGTAGCGAGCGGCTTTTATGCGAGAGGATCATGCGCGATCCTAAGATCGATTTTATTGTGAATTCTGGATATCTGTATCATTATTTTCAAGATAATGAACCGAATGTAATCGAGAATGGGGCCTATTTTGAACCGGCTTTTTCCAAGACACTCTATAAGGAACCTGCGTTCCGGGAAAAAGAAAAGTACCGGCTGTTCTTCTATTCTAGGCCAAACAATCCTAGAAATCTGTTCCCAGTCGGAGTTTCGCTTCTGCAGCGCGCGATTAGGGAAGGCGTGCTTGATACAAACGAATGGGAGATTTACTGCGTGGGGCAGGACTGCCCGGTCATCACCTTTGAAGATGGTACGCACAGCATCAATACTGGACGCATGAGCTGGGATGAATATGCGGAGTTCCTTTCGGAAACGGATCTTGGTCTCTGCCTGATGTATACACCGCACCCCAGCTATCCCCCCTATGACGTGGCGGTATCCGGCGGGGTCGTCCTAAGCAATGAGATGATGAACAAAGAGTCATTCCCTCAATGCGACAATGTAATCATGGCGAAACTGGAGGAAGATGCGCTACTGGAAGGCCTGAAGGATGCAGTAAAGCTGGCAAAGGATATACCGAGCCGGAAGAGGAATTATTGCAACAGCAGGATTCCAAGAGACTGGCATTCAACCCTGGATGAAACGATGGACTTTATGAAAGGACGTATTGAGAGTGTACAGGATCAGCTGTGACCTCCCGGAAAACCGGGAGCCTTGGAACATTTCGCTGGCAGAGCGCAAAAACCTCTTAATCACATCCAAAAAACAGGGCAAAAAAATAGCCGCAATGCTCTATCGGGCAGCCGACACATCCACCTTCCGATATCGCTGTTATAATGTGATGCAGGCGACAAAAGAGACAGAGGAATGGCAGAGCGTCTACTTCTTCATGGATGAGTTGAAGACGCTCTCCAAACTGCTTCCGGAATGCGAGCTTTTGATCATCACACGGCTTGAGTGGGAACACGCGGTGGATGAGCTTGTCTATCTGGCCAGAAAGTCGAAAATCCCTGTCCTCTTTGATACAGATGACCTGATTTGCCACGTTAAATACATCAAGCTAGTCACAAATACGCTGAACGTTCATTTCGGTAGCCCAAGGGATTATGAGTATTGGTTTGCCTATTTCTCCCGTGAACAACTCACGGCTTCTCTTGCGGATGGTTTTATCACTTCCAATGCTTTTTTGGGTGAAAGACTCAAGGAACTGTTTGGTCGGCCATATCAGGTGATACCGAATTATCTCAACGTTGAGCAACTCGCTGTTTCGGAAACCTGTCTGAAACAGAAGCGTTCGGCGGAGAATAAGTTGCCGTTCACCATTGGCTATTTCAGCGGGACGCCTTCCCATATCAATGATTTCAGAATGGTTTCGCGGGAACTGGCCGAGCTTCTTCGGGAATGTCCGGAAATGGAGCTGCTGGTCGTGGGCTTTATGGACTTCCCGCCTGAGATGAAACAGTTTTTGGATCAGGGACGCGTCCGCTTCCACCCGCTTGTGGATTTTCTGGAGCTTCAGCGATTGACCGCGGAGGTGGACGTCAGCATTGTACCGCTGGTGAACAATACATTTACTAACTGCAAATCCGAATTGAAATTTTTTGAAGCCTCTGTGGTGGAGACGCCTACAGTCGCTACACCGGTTTATACATATCGGAACGCCGTCCGGGATAAAGAAACCGGCTTCCTGTGCAAGCCGGGAGAATGGAGTGGAGCCATCCGTTCGATTTTCGAAAACCCGGCGATGGCCAGACGAATGGTTGAAAGCGCGAAGGATTATTGCTTATCCAGGTATTACGGGCGGAGAATCCAAGACAGCATCGAACAGGCATATAACTATTTTGCGAGAAGGTGAAAGCCCTTGATCAAATTGCTATATCAAAGACACAGGAGAAAGATCATGTTGATCGCCTTTCTGCTGTTGTTTTTGTTTAAAGGTGTTGTGTATGCTGCATATATTACTCCGATAAATTTACTCGCTACTCCCGATGATGTTGGTCATATTTCATACTTGATATTTTTAGGCGCAAATCACCGTCGTCCGTTGCTGAATTCGACCATGCTAGAGGGAACATCGTTTGCTAATTATCTTGATTTTCGGGATGGTGTAATCGATGATGGCCCCTATATTATTGAGGATATAACTACCTATACCGATACCTATCAGGGAGTCAAAGCTAACCAAGAAAACTGGATCGCACAACATCCACCGCTCTACTATCTCTATCTTCTCCCCCTTTATTATCTGACCACGACTTTTACACATGACCTGTCCCTGATTATCCTTTGGATGCGCATTGCCACCATCCCGCTAGGTCTCATCGCGATGGTGTTTGTTTATCTGTCCCTAAAGCATCTAAAAATCAGCATTGTTGGCATACAAAGCGCATTGATTATTTTTTCTTTTACTCCTGCGATTCAGTTTTATTTTTGCGCGGTTAACAATGATGCCATGGTTATCTGCCTTTCCTGCGCTGCTTTCTATTTTTTCGTTAAATATCTAACCGGAGACAGAATCTGGGACCTCTGTATCTTTGCTGCTGTCTGTGGCGGAATTACGATATCAAAGTATACAGGTGCCGTTGTGCTCCCCGCCTATGTAGTCGTGTATATATGGTACTCGTTTGCAATCAGAAAAGTCTCCGCTTGTGCTTTTTTGAAACGGAGCCTGCTCTGCATCATAGTTTTCGCTGCTGTGGCCGCACCTGTTCTGCTAAAAAACTATGTGGAGTATTCTCAGTTGTTTCCGACTTATACTGATGGAGAAAAAGCAGGCTATGATTACACGCTCTCTTATTTCCTGTGGCATACGGATTACTTCAATGAACTTGTACGACATATTATGAGTCTTATTGGCTGGAGGGTTTTACTTATTCCTTCTACAATATGCAGGCAGCTATATGTACTTCCTTTACTCTTCATTTATTCTTACAAAATGAAGCACAACACTGCAATGTTGGTTTTGCCCCTAGCTGTCGCCATTCTGCTCACCAATGTAACATCGCTGGTTTTGGTTACCGCCTTTGCTATCTTCTGCTTGTGGATTCTGATTATTCATGAATCGAAGGATGATTTGAAAGCATGGCGATATGAACCTCCGGTCGCCCTTCTATCTTCACTGATGGTTATTTCCTTCTGCACAGCAATGCTTGTCGTTCACTTCAATGCATACAAGGTATACAATCAAACACGTGCAATGCAGGGGAGGTATTATCATCCACTCATTCTTCCGTATTTTTATCTGTTGTTTCGCGACTTTTCTGGGGAGAAGGACACCTCGGTACAGTTTTTCCCCATATTATTACTCGCAGTGAATGTTTTTGCGGAGGTTCGGATGATATGGGAGGCAATAACGACATGGTAAACTCAAAAAAAGCCAGTCTAAGTCTAATAGGCATTGGTCTAGCAGCCGTGCTCCTTTGCTTTGGGGTCATCTTCGCAACAGACGCAATACTAAAAGAAGCGACAGGGAAAAATACAGAGTATCAAGTATTCTCATCGACAAACGGACACAACTTACCATTTGGAGAAATCACTGTAACTCATGGCGCAATGCTGTTGCTCGAAATCCCTTATGAGATGAATCTTTCCTCGATTGATATCAATTTAGCTACCTACGCGCGAGTGAATTCCTGCGAGGTGGATTTCACGTTGCTGAACAATGGGATAGAAGCGTATCGTTTTGTTCTCCGGGATGCGCGAGTACTAAAAGATAACAGTTACTTTAGATTAAATGGCATTGATATGAAATGTCAACCAGACGATACAGTTGAGCTTCTGGTGACCACACCGGATGGAGAGCCGGGAAACGCCATCACGTTTTGGATGCAAAAAGACGATGATTCCTCACAGGCAGAAACAGCATTGGTTTATAACCCAACCACGGGGGAAACTACTGCTGTAGCTGCAACGCCTGATTATCGTCTCAATGAGAATAGGTCGTATCACGAATGGTTGAGCCGCAATTATGAAAACCATCAGAGCAACGTCAGCGTATTTTGCGGCTTGGTTGCGTTTTTCTTCATTTTAATAATCTTTGAATTGTTGCCTCTTGATGCTTTTAAGAATAGGCGGAAGAAAGCAGATGAAACGAAAAGCAGCATCCAGTAAGAGAACGCATGATAAATTGAAAGGGGACACTGAGGATCAAGCGCTGAATAGCAGAATGCTGGACCAGGTGTTATCACCTTCGGCAGAGGCATCTGATGAATCAAGTGACAAAGCGGTGGATGCAGACATTGAGCGCACCGGGGCGGATATTGAATTAACGCGAGCCAGAGAGGAATTAGCGAAAACCCGCGAGGAACTGACTCGCTATAAAGATCATTATATCGCCTCCATCAGCCAAAGGGACGAGCTGAACGTCCGCATACGGGAATTGGAGCAGCAGCTTGTTGCTGCTCGAAATGATTATGCCGTGATTTCTGATTCTGCCTGCTGGAAGATGACAAAACCGCTCCGTGCTTTCCTGGATTTCCTGAAACGATTCCCCTTGTTATTGCTGATGATCAAAGCGCTGAAATGCCTAAAGCAGAATGGCGTTGCCTACACCTGGCGGAAAGTAAAAAGGAAACTGAATTCACGAAAGCAGTTTGTCTCACTTGCTGTCAACAGGCTTTATATCGAGGAAGAGCTGGAACGGCAGAGGAAAGAGAGTTTCTCGAAGCACATAACGATCAGCATTGTAGTGCCACTTTATAATACGCCAGAGGTATTCCTGAAAGAAATGATCCAATCCGTTCGGAACCAGACGTACGGGAATTGGGAACTCTGCATGGCGGATGGCAGTGACGAGAAACACACGGATGTAGGCCGGATCTGTCATTCGTTGGCTCGCTCCGACAAGCGTATCAAGTATCGGAAGTTGGATAAAAACCTTGGTATTTCTGGGAACACAAACGCCTGTTTGGATATGGCAACAGGCGATTATGTCGGTTTATTTGATCATGATGATTTGCTGCACCCAGCTGCACTCTACGAGGTGATGCGTGCGATTTGCGACAAAGGTGCCGATTTTATCTATACCGATGAAGCGACATTTGAAAGCCCTGATATCAACAAGATCATCACTGCACATTTCAAGCCTGATTTTGCCTGGGATAATTTGAGAGCGAATAATTACATTTGCCACTTAACGGTTTTCAAGCGTGATCTTATGGAAAAGAGCGGGAAATTCCGCCCTGAATATGACGGCAGCCAGGACCATGATCTGATGCTGAGGCTTACTGAGAACGCACAAAGGATCGTTCACATTCCCAAAATCCTTTACTATTGGCGTTCGCACCCACAGTCTACGGCAATGGATATTGGCGCAAAGGAATATGCTATTACAGCCGGAAAGAATGCGGTGAAAGAGAGTATCGCTAAAGCTGGATACACCGCAGAAGTTGAGAGTTCCCGCGCTTTCCCCACGATTTATCGGGTAAAGTATGAATTGAAGGGGACGCCAAGGGTCAGTATCATCATTCCAAATAAAAACCATTCGGTAGTGCTGAAACGGTGCTTGGATTCCATCTTTGAGAAGTCTACCTACCGGAACTATGAGATCGTCATTATAGACAACGGTTCTGATGAGAAGGAACTATTTGCGTATTATCAAAAACTGGAGCGGCAAAATAATATTAAGATATTGCATATGGACGATCCGTTCAATTATCCCAAGTTGAACAATTACGCAGCTGAAAGAGCGACCGGTGAATACTTGATTCTTCTTAACAATGACATAGAAGTCATTTCGCCGGAATGGATTGAGGAAATGCTGATGTATGCGCAGCGCCCGGAGGTTGGCGCTGTGGGTGCTATGCTGTATTATCCGGACGATACGATCCAGCACGCGGGCATCATTCTTGGTTTAGGCGCAGATCGAGTTGCTGGGCACGCTTTTTACCGCGAGAATCGTCAAGCAATTGGCTACATGGGTCGCTTGTGTTATGCGCAGGATTATTCTGCTGTAACAGCTGCATGTATGATGGTGAAAGCGTCTGTTTACCGAGAAGTACAGGGAATGGACGAACAATTTCAAGTTTCATATAATGATGTGGACTTTTGTATGCGGATACGCAAGGCGGGGTATCTGATCGTATGGACCCCTTATGCGGAGCTCTATCACTATGAATCTCTTACCAGAGGCCGGGAGGATACACCGGAAAAGCGGGCTCGTTTTGAAAAAGAAGCAGCGCTGTTTCGAAAACGTTGGGAAAAAGAGCTTGCAGCGGGAGACCCGTATTATAACCCGAGTTTCACATTGGACAGATCGGATTTCAGCCTGAGGGAGTAACTGAAAGGTGCAAGGCGGAGAATGAACATTCAATACTTGCTGTGTCTTCTTGCGTTTGCGGCAATCATGGTATTCACCTGCCGCAGAATCGTCCGTGTTGGTTTACAGGGGAAAGAAGAAAAACGTGACCTGCGCGTCTGCTTTGGACTTGGCATTCTTTGCTTCATCCTGCTGTTCCGAAGCTGCCTCTTTGATAATATGAAACTCTCGTATACCAACATCAACTATATCATGGCCCCGTTTTCCGCTGTGGGCGTACGAACCGCAGGACCCCTGTTGAGTGATGTTGCTGATGCCCAGCTTCCAAAACTATGGGGTGTTTTTGTTAAGCGCGAATTCTCCTTGTGGGATGTGGACGTTGCGTTCGGAGATCCTTCTGGTTCGCTTGAGCGTTTGATGTATCCGTTAAACTGGCTGTACCTTTTGGGATTGGAGTACGGGCAACTCCTGAAGACAGTCGCTGAATACTCTATTGCCTTTTTAGGAGTGTTCTTCTTCCTGAGAAAACGTAATTTAAGCATCGTTAGTTCCTTTGTAGGTAGTATTTCTTACTGTTTTTCCTCCGTTATGGTTATGTGGAATGGATGGGAACACTCAGATGTCTGCGCGTTTGGACCATGGCTGTTTTATTATGCGGATTGCTTGATCGAACACTACCATAAACATCATGAGTATAGATTGCGCTATTGCATTTTCTTTGTGGCATGCCTGTATTTGATGCTGGTTGCGGGCATGCCGACATATGTTCCTTTTTTCCTATATACCGGGTTTGGCTACTTGCTGTATCGTCTGGTTCAATCCTTTCATCAGAAGGAGGAGAGAAAAGGGGGAGCGTATTTGCTGATTGCCCTGATTCTGTGTATCGTAATTTCCGGACTAATGAGCTTCGCCTATACCGGGAACCTCTTTTTTGGGACCCAGGATTACCAGGAGAGCAGGGCAAGTCAATCTTTTGCTACTCTAAGCATCGAATACCTTCGGACGCTTTTTTTCCCTTATGACCGCACTTCGCTGGGGATGCATATCAATGAATCGACGCTTTATATCGGTCCAATGGTGTTGTTCTGGCTTCCCGGCATGGTGGCAAGCGGAAGCGGGGAACAGAAAAAAAGAGGGGAGTACCGGTTCTGGCTGATCGTTGCAATAACCTCAATTCTACTGATATTTGTTCACAATGCTGGTTTTTTGTACCGCTATTTGCCAGCATTGAATTCTTCACTCAAGATTCGGGTAATTGCATTGTTCTGTTTCTCTGCCAGTATTGTTTCAGCCTATTGCTTTGAATTCTGCGGTTCTGTCGAAGCAGTAGGAATAAAGATTCGTGCGAGTTGTCTTTGTCTCGTACTACCGTTAGTACTGCTTTTGGTATTTGGAAAACTGGAAGAGAATCTGAAGTACTATTTGGTTTTCTTTGCCGTTGCGATTTTGCTGACGCTTTTCACGATGTACCAAAAGAGATTCTTAGGATATGCAGTATGCCTCTTGCTGGCATGCAATATGGCCGTTTTTGCGCAGAATTATATGCCATTGATCGATAAAGCTGCAAATGTCATTCCTGAACCAACAGAGTCGATTCGATATTTACAGAATAACCTGGACGGCAATGAAAGGGTGGTTTCACTGGGGGGTTGGAATCTTTTTCCACAGAGTAGTAACTACTATGGGATCAAACAGGTGGCGGCACACAGTTTTATCAATACGGAAAAGGAGATGTCCGCGTATATAGCTGCGATTGACAGTAGCGCTCACTCTTATGGCCCAACAAGAACAGAGTTCCGTAAAATAGATAACACTAATCTTTTATCTTATGCATCAGTTAAGTATATGTTATCCGGAAGTGATCAGAAAAAGAATTCGTTTCAGATGATCGAGAACATGATATCTGAGGTAAATGGGAGTCGAAGAGCATGGGCTTATCGTGGGGATCTGGTGCTGGAGCAGCATCTGGTCGCATCTGACTCGGAAATGAACGGAGTCGATTTGCTCCTGTCCACTTACACTCACGACCTGTCAAAAAACGATGTTTTGGAACTGGCTTTGATACGGACCAGCAACGGGGAGATTGCATCGACAGCGTCGATTCGGTTGGATACGGTACTTGATAACAAGATTTACTCTGTAAAATGGAATGAACCTGTTTACTGCGCAGAAGGCGAAGAATTTATCCTTCGGCTTTCCTCCGCACATGAGTTCGATTTGCCGCTTGCCTTGTGGGTGACCGATCAAAGCATCTACGATGGAGAATTGATTATCAATGATCAGCCTAGTACAGGGGATATTAGCCTCATACCGACCTATTCTGATGGACGCATGACATTCAGCGATGGGGAGACGGTCGAAGAGCTCTCGGAGTATGCTCCGCGCGCCTACTTTGCGGATTCGATCCTCCGTTTTGCCTCACTGGACGCTGTCCTTGAGGAAATGAAGTCGTGTTTCTATCCCGAAACTGCTCTGCTCGACGAAGCGACTTGGAGCGAGTTGTCTCTTCAATTGAACGAGGACACTTATGCTCCAGCGGCGGTGGAAAACTACAGCATTGGTAATGACAGGATCAGAATGGACGTGACGACGGGCACCGGTGGGATTTTGATTGTGACAGATTACTATGATCCAGATTGGAAAGTGTATGTGAATGGACAAGAATCACAGGTTTTCCGGACAAATTACCTCTTTATGGGTGTAGAATTGCCAACCGCTGGCGACTATCATGTTGAATTCAAATACCGACCGACTGGCCTTTATAAATGTATTGCAGTCAGCATGTTTGGTTTTATGCTGTTCGTGGTTTTGATTGTGTTTAGAAAGAGAATCGAAAAAGCGATAAATAAGAGTTCAGAGAGAAAACACACATGAAACTCATCACCCAGAATCCCGTGTTATAACGACGAAGAGGTGTTTGGCGTCACACTATGACTTGCCCTGGCCGACGGAATCAGAATATCACGTTGTTAATGGCAATAATTAGGACCGCATAACGGTATTAATGAGTAACTAGTTTTGAGAAAATGGCAGTTTCATACGCATTAGAAAGGTTACGACATGGTTCCCATACTGCGTATTTCCCGAAAATTGCCTCCATCAGTCAAGTGGCGGCTGCTGGATGTCCGAAGGTATGCAGTTCTGTTCCGCAACAAAATTCTCAGTTTTCTGCATGGGCAGCGGTATAAATACCGCTGCCCATGCTGCGGCGCGCGTTTCAGCGCCTTTCAAAGCGGATACTATCGGAATCACCCCGAGCGTTATTGCGCGGAGCGGTATGCCAATGTTCGGCAGGACGTCCTCTGCCCGGCCTGTCTGGCTTTACCGCGGCACC